>Ga0209826_1000495_pt1 | contig 28194 bp, 28 predicted proteins | sample GOMGulsemesocosm_5_FD_184637 | JGI IMG/M metagenome (GOLD analysis project Ga0209826, IMG submission 184637) | Methane-oxidizing microbial communities from mesocosms in the Gulf of Mexico - GOM15C Gulf of Mexico (SPAdes) (version 2) | ecosystem: Environmental > Aquatic > Marine > Cold seeps... | reverse complement strand
TGGACCGTCTTGCCCGTTCAACGAAACATCTTAGTGAGATCATCCAGGTGATCCGCGAGAAAGAAGCATACCTTCAAATACTGAACCTTGGGATCGACACTAGTAGCGCCACGGGAGAGCTTGTATTGAACCTGTTGGGAGCTGTGGCCCAGTTCGAGCGCCAGATGATGCTGGAGCGGCAGCGCGAGGGTATAGCCAAGGTCAAGAGCGAAAGGAAGCATCAGGGGAGAAAGCCCACGGCAAGAGCTAAATATAAAGAAGTGTTGTAACTTAAGGCACAAGGGATGAACGCCACAGCTATTGCTAAAGAGCTTGGTCTTGGAAGGGCATCAGTATACAGAATTATTAGCGACTAAATGTAATAGCTCAGATGTGGTCTGACAGGCTTTCCCAGAGAGTCTCGACTAGATCATGTGGTCCGCTTTCCCCGCGACAGCAGACGTTTATATCCCCTGAATTGAGGCTGTCATTTGTTCCGATAAGCGCCAAGAACTGAAGTAAATGACGATGAAATTACCAATGGTAATTCCACTTCATATCTCAAAGCATTGTTACATGTTTTGAGAACACAATATTACTGACCGCTCAAAATTTGATACACTTTATTGGCAATAGGAAGTAATGTCGACCTGTCCATGGGAGCAACCATTGCATAGGCAAATTTATTATCAATCCAATAAAATGCTGTCGCTCCGTCATCCTTTACAACGCGAAAAGACGTATCTACTTCCTCATCTGATGATCTGACATATAAAGTTAAACGTCTTCCGGTGCTGTCTTCATACATGAATTGCGCTGCAGGTAAAGAGGCGTCAGCCAAGAGACGCCCCCCGACAAGTTGGAAACCTCCATCCTGTAAGTCAGGCACACTTAATTGAGTGCCAACACGTTTTGATAGCCATTTAACCAAGTGAGCTTCTTGTGAAGCGGGGACTTCAACAGGATGGCGAACTTCTGATACGAAAACATGATGAGCACCAACCGCTTGATCGACAAAGGCCACCTGATCTCTTTGAGCATTCGATCCAGTTTTCTCATTAAGCATCCAGCCACTCATGCCCCCGACAAGCAACAAGACAATGGAAGCAGCTAGACGCAACCATGGAATAGAGTTCGTTGCGGGTTTTTCTTTTTTCGCCGTCACAATTTCCAACATCTCATTTGGAATATCTTCATCTAGCATCTGATTGAAGGTTTGGCCGATTTTACTATTTTGTAATTGATAGGCATGGATACTTGCGGCATCTTCCGGATTTTCAGCAAGCCATGCTTCAACGCGTTCTACATCGTTTGGCGCAAGGTAGCCATCGACGTAAGCGTGGAGGTCATCTTGTGTTATTGTATTTGAGGTACTCATTTGACCCTCCTTAAATGCGATGTACCTGTTGTATCTAGTATTTCACGCAACCTTATTCTGCCTCGATTAAGTCGAGACATGACCGTCCCTATAGGGATGTCAAGGACCTCTGCTGTTTCAGCATAGGAAAGTTGTTCAAGACCAACCAAAAGAAGAACCTCTCGGTGTTCATCAGGAAGATGATTAAGTGCCCGATCAACATCTCGGATCATCAGCCCTTTGTCTTGGTCAGGCTGCATAACATTTACAGTTTCGTGGACAGCCTCAAGGGCCGTGTTATCCGGTTGACTATTTTGCCGACGTGCTGCATTTACATGTAAGTTATGAAGGATCGAAAACAACCATGTCCGCATGTTTGAACCAGGTTCCCAAAGGTGAAGCCGCCCTATAGCTCTGACAAGACAATCCTGAACCAAATCATCAGCTTTTTCATTGTCACGAATTAAAGCTTTGGCATACCGCCGAAGATTCGGGATATTTTCTACAATTAGCTTTTGAGTATCATTCATAGCGTAGCAACTCAGTTTTCATAAAGATAGTGGGCCTATACCCACTATCTTTGAGATCGTTTCAGTTTACATTAAGGACGTGCAGTGTGCCAAACACCTTTCACGCCATCACCTGTGTTGTCACCGGGTTTGCCATCTTTAATCCATGTGTATAGTGGTTGCCCTTTGTAAGCCCACTGATAAGTACTATTTTCACGTTTAAGAACACTGAAATCGCCTTCATTTTTTGAGGACGCTTTGGCAGGCATGGGGGGCCAATTAGCGGCACACTTTCCCGCACAATTAGATTTACCGGCAATGTCTTTGTCAAAAGTATAAAGCGTCATGCCTTTGGCATTTGTCAGGGCTGAGGCACCTGATACGTTCGCCGTCTTAATGGATTTTGCCATATGATGGTCAGCTTGAGCCATGCCTGATGTTAATACTGCAAGGCCAAGTGCAAGAGCTGTAGATCGAATAATCATGTTTCTTTCCTTTATAGAAGTTTATCTCAACAGCCTTGTCGCCAAGGCGGCTATATAAAGACAAACAATCGAACGGACAAATTATTCCCTATAATGTGAAAAGAAATTTATTTTCGGAAACTATTCAATCAAGATATAGGTACATACCGGGTCAAGCATTAGCAATTTCGTAAGATTCACAACCTCTCCAAATGTCTGTAATGAGTCAGGTTCGAACCTACGAGGTGGCTTCAGTGACGGGCCCGCTTGACATTGGCACGCAAAAGCGCTGGAGTAAACTGGAGAGACCTTGCTCCAAAGTCATTGGTCTGAATAGCCCCTTCCTGTGCAAGTGAGCGGGGCCGTTTGTGTAACCATTGTGTAACCTTTGTGTAACCAGCATGGTAACACATTCCTTTTCAGACAAGGGTTCAAACCAATCTGTCAGAGAAACGGAAAACGCAAGAAAACCAACACTTCCAATAACTTGGAAGAGCAGTTCAATACGGTCAAAATGTCTATGAAAAGGTAGTGGCTGGGGTGGCAGGATTCGAACCTGCGAATGACGAGATCAAAACCCGTTGCCTTACCACTTGGCGACACCCCATTGGAGAGCCCCTTTCTATCGAAAGAGTTCAGCAATCTCAAGTGCTAAAATCAAAAAGATGAAAATATTATTGGAACAGCTGTCGATCGAGGAATTGGAGCATCTGAGTAAACACAATCGGCTCAAGCAAAATACCGTTTGGATAGGTACCTTGAAGACTTAAACTTTGGCTTAATGCCTTATTTCTCATATACATGGAGCATCCCTCATCCGCCTTTGATTGAGAGTTCCCTGAGGTCACAGAAAATACTGGCGAGCGCTCCTCTCCCTTAAGGCCGCTAACGCCGAGATCTCCGCCGCATCCCCATTCAGCAACAATTCTGGCTTTCACCGCAGGATCTACCCGTCTCGCTACAATGGCTCCCCCCTCTCCAGCACCCAGTAAGAACAGGTTTTTTTGGTCAGCCCAGGAAACCGATTGAAGCTCGTTCAACGCATACGTCAATTCAGCTTCTTTATATCGGCTGTTGCGTTTTAGCCGATCGAAGATGGTTTCGCCTTCCACGCAAACGACAGGTTCATGGCTGCGGGCATTACTATCTAGATAAAAAGCAACAAAACCTTGCTCTGCCAGCCCCCGCATCAAACGAAGTGAAATATTCTCTGCGCATCCTCCCAGCATGACAATCACTGGCCAGCGGGTATTTGGCTTTGCCCCGGCTAAGTGAAGCAGGCCAAGCGCACCGTCATTAGTGGTGATCATGGATCCCGCTGACCCCCGCACCGGAATAGCAAGAGTTGCGTTGCGCCACACGGCCTCCGCATCTGAGAAGATCGGTTTATTAAATGTGGGCGTAGGCGTTCTAACGGGTACCGGCTTTGAACAGGCGCTAAGACCAAATGCGATGATCAAGAATATCAAAAGGCATTCGATGCGCAAGGTCATTGGCTTTCAGCCTCGCCGTTAATCGCAGCTGACATGCCCCACCAATCTGGCCTAATATCTAATATCCTTTGCTGTGCAAAGGCAGCCTCCCCTTCAGAACTGAATAACCCAAAGCAAGTTGCCCCGCTTCCGCTCATGCGCGACAGAAGGCAGTTAGGCTGTTCCTCTATCAGCTTCAAAACCGTGGCTATTTCTGGAAGAAGAGAGATGGCTGGAGCCTGCAAGTGGTTAGAGGTCTTTAACAACTTGGCCATCAATCCATCGGCATTGGTACCCACATCCTCATAACCATCATATGCCGGCAGCGATGACCAATTAATGGCTTTAAAAACTTCGGGCGTGGAGACTGCGACTAATGGGTTCACCAAAAGGATATGAAGATCGGGAAGCACCGCTACAGGCGTCACCTGTTCCCCAATCCCTGTCATCAATGCAGGCTTTGCGGCGAGGCAAACGGGAACATCTGCCCCAAGTTGAAGTGCTATATCAGACATGACTTCAGGTGATGGCGTCACCTTCCACAATTCACATAACAATTGCAAACAGACAGCCGCATTTGAAGATCCCCCACCGATGCCAGACGCAACGGGGAGGTTTTTCTCCAGATGAATGTGAGCACCCGCCGTTATATTAAAGTGTGTTTTGAGTAATTTTGCAGCCTTCACCACAAGATTTTCGTCAGGGGTCCCAAGTAATGCACTAAAAGGGCCAGAGACAGAGGCGGTTATCTGATCCGCAGCGGATACTTCGATCTGATCTCCCCCGCATGGAAAACACACAAGGCTTTCAAGCAAATGATAGCCGTCATCGCGTTTTCCCGTCACATGAAGGAAAAGATTAACTTTGGGGCGGGCAAGTTTTGACAGGCTCATTTTGAAGCGGCAGGTTGGCTTATGAGCCCTTCCTGTATTTTTTGCTGAATAGCCGGAATTTGGTCTGCTTCTGGTTCGAGCCAAAGTGCGCGCTGCCATTGATAACGGGCTTCATCTTGGCGTCCCACTTGCCAATAGGCATCTCCCAAATGATCATTAATTGTTGGATCTTCTGGCTGAAGGGCAACAGCTTTTTCCAGCTGCATCGCAGCATTATCAAAGTCTTTCACCCTATAATATAGCCAACCTAGACTATCAACGATGTAGCCGTCACTAGGCCGTAGAGATACGGCTTTTATCAACAACTCTTTGGCTTTTTCTAGTTTCTCGCCGCGGTCTGCCCACGAGTACCCAAGATAATTTAGAATTTGAGGGTGATTTGGTTTTAAAGACAAGGCCTTCAACAAATCAGCTTCTGCAAGTACCCATTCGTTTAGGCGCTCATAGGCAATTCCGCGTGCATATAACAACGACCACAATCGGGCTTTTACGCTTCCGATATTATCAATGGCCCGCCCATACGCCGCCGCCGCATTTTTCCAGTCCTTACGATCCCGATTTAGATCTGCAAGAACAATTATCGGCTCCACCTCAGTGGGGTTGTCCTTGGTAAGTTTATTCAAAGTGGTAAAGGCGCCAGCCTCATCACCCAACTTATAAGTCAGCCATGCCATCCGAATTTTTGAATTCAAATAATAGGGTGATTGTTCAGGGACTTCTCCGTAATACGCCAGTGCTTTTGCAAGTTGCCCGCGATCTTCGGCAATTTCTGCAAGCAATATATTGGCAACTGTTAAATCTGGGCGCAGCATTAATGAAAAATAGGCAAACGTCACCGCTGGACTGGTGGCTTTTTCTTGGCCAATAATCGCAGCAGAACTGTATAAGGCCTCTGCCGCGCCTTCAATCGGAGAGCGAATTAACGGAGCTATAGCTTCACCGTTATCCATCTTTTGAAGCAAGCGGTTAATGGTCGGACTTAAAGGGAACCGTTTTTTGTAATTTTCAAATATTAAGCGCGCGCCTTCCGTGTCCCCTTGTTCAAGAAGGAACGTGCCATATGATTGCACCAAACGAACAGCGCGGCCAGAAGGTCCCCTAAGGGCGAGCTTATATTGCTCTCTAGCTAAGTCGGTTTGACCGGAGACATGGGCTATTAAAGCCAAATGATAGGATTTTAAAAGCTTAAAGCCATCGTATTTATCAAGGGCCTCGAGGGCCTCTGTCGCTTCGGTAAGTTTGCCTTGTCCAACAAGTGCCCAAGCGGTGAGAACCGGTTTTAAAAGAAGATCATAACGGGTTGGTTTAATCTCACCGATATGAGCTGTAGCTTCTTCAAAACGATTTTTCCCAATCGCATCAATTCCAAGTACAAGCCGGGCCTTGTTATCGTTCTTGCTTTTGCGGTCGACAATTTCATTGGCCAATATCAGCGCGCGTTTAGTATCGCCGTTTGATAAGGCCGCCCGAAAAGTATTTTGAAGTATAAAATCATCTTGCCCATTGAGCGAATAGGCCGCACCGAAGAAATCTGTAGCAGATTGCGTATCTCTTTCGCGAAGAGCTTGCCTGCCGGCAAGATACTGCCCTGGAAGCGTCGTAGATACTGACGAACTGACACCACCTTCATCTTGAAATGTGGAGGGGGCGTAATCCAAGCCAGTTCCCTGCCCTACGGCAGTACATCCCGCGAAAAGCGTGAGTGCTGCTACACCGGACAGACACTTAAGGAGATTTCTGCTTAAACGCTCAGCCATTCAAAATGCCTCTATTACTTAGATATCAAGGGGTCGTAATAATACTACAGTAAAGTATTCATTCCCCCTTGATAAACAAGATAATTCCTTTTTTAGGAATAACGAGCCTTTTTACATATTTGGATAGTTAGGTCCGCCAGAACCTTCAGGAACAACCCAGTTAATATTCTGCGTTGGATCCTTGATATCGCAAGTTTTACAATGCACACAGTTTTGGGCATTAATTTGCAGTCGTGGATTAGATCCATCTTCATCAGTCAGGAATTCATACACACCCGCTGGACAGAAGCGCTGTTCAGGGCCTGCATATTCTTTGTAATTTACATCTACCGGTACACTGTCATCTTTAAGCGTCAAATGAACCGGTTGATCTTCTTCATGATTGGTCGCCGACAAGAAGACAGATGATGTTTTATCAAAACTGTAAACGCCGTCATATTTCGGATAGTCAATTTTCTTGGAATCTTTTGCCTTTTTAAGGCTCGTATGATCTTCGTGAATTTTGAACGTCCATGGCTCGTTACCACCGAAGATTTTCAGCGACACACCAGTATATAAAGTCCCCGCAAGCAAACCCCATCTAAATGCAGGTTTCGCATTCCGCACTTGATGAAGTTCCTTATGAACCCAGGATGCTTTAAACATATCTGGGTATTCGCTTAGAACTTTGGCCGGGCTTTCCGAATTCTCTTTAAGCGCATTAAACGCAGCTTCGGCAGCCATCATACCGCTTTTCATTGCGGTATGCGTTCCCTTAATTTTAGGCACATTCAAGAAACCTGCGGAACATCCAAGAACTGCGCCGCCTGGAAATACAAGTTCTGGAACAGATTGCAAGCCGCCTTCATTAATAGCGCGTGCGCCATAGGCAACGCGTTTACCGCCTTCCAACATTTCTTTCAACAGTGGGTGTGTTTTGAAACGCTGGAACTCGTCATATGGCGACAGATACGGATTGTCATAATCCAATGCCACAACAAATCCCACGTAGGCCTGATTATTCTCAAGATGATATACGAAAGAGCCACCGTATGTATCCGATTTTAATGGCCAACCGAATGTATGGAAAATCTGACCTTCTTGATGTTTCGCAGGATCAAGGTCCCAAATTTCTTTAATACCAATACCAAATGATTGCGGGTCACAATCGTCTCTAAGGTCGAATTTCTCGAACAGAGTTTTCGTCAGTGATCCGCGAACACCTTCAGCAAACATTGTGTATTTGGCATGCAATTCCATACCCGGCTCGTAAGTTGGCTTCTTTTCACCATCTTTGCCAACGCCCATATCGCCTGTCGCCACACCTTTAACACTACCATCTTCATGATAAAGCACCTCGGCGGCGGCAAAACCCGGATAAACTTCTACCCCCAGTTCTTCGGCTTGCTCTGCTAACCAGCGGCAAAGATTTCCAAGGCTAACGATGTAGTTGCCTTCATTGTGCAATTGCTTGGGCAACATGAAATTTGGCAGACGCATCTCGCTGTGAGAGGTCATGAAATAGAATTTTTCAGACTTAACTGGCGTATTTAAAGGGGCACCCTTTTCTTTCCAGTCTGGAATAAGCTCATCCAGCGCCCGTGTCTCGAACACGTTACCAGAAAGAATATGCGCTCCGATCTCGGATCCCTTTTCCAGCACACAAACAGTGAGATCCAAGCCGGCGTCCATGCTGAGTTGCCGTAATTTTATGGCAGCGGAAAGCCCTGAAGGCCCACCTCCAACAATAACGACATCAAATTCCATAGATTCGCGTTCCATATCAAGCCTCTTCTAGCGTCTTATCATTAATCTGGCAGGATCATGCCGCTTCTGATCCAAATCTGTAAAAGCTAAACACCCTGCCGTTCGGTTTTTTTCTTTAGACACTATATTCTTTTTGCGGTGCGTCAATCCTGTTTTGAACAGCAATTGGCAGTTTTCCGCCCTTAAACCTAAAGAAATGAAATCCAGCAATCCTTCATGCCCGTCCTCTTTCTAATATCCCCCTACGGAATATCCTTTTTTTGGGGAGAATTATTTGACTGAGCTAAACCAATGGCTTCAATTTTACGGTAAAGGCCTGTTATGATAGCGTCATGCAAAATGAAGCAAACATAGAGCAAATTCTCGATTTCTACCTGCAAGCAGGTGTAGACGAAGTCATTGGCGATGCCCCGGTCAATCAGTTTGACCGGCCTGCGCCGCCGAAAAAGCCTGCCAATTTGCAACCAAATCAAACCCAAACACCCAAGCCTTCGTCGCGCGCGCCAATAGCAGCGCCGTTAGCCATTGCCAAAAAGCCCTCACAGTCAAGCGAGCAGCACATTAGCGCTGCGACAGATGCCGCAAATTCGGCGATTTCTTTGGATGAGCTGAAAAGTGCCATTGAAAATTTTGAAGGATGCAACCTCAAATCAATGGCCATGAACACTGTATTTGCGCGGGGTAACCCTGATGCACCTCTTATGGTTATCGACCGGGCACCTTCTGCCGAAGAAGACCGCGCGGGTCAGCCATTTGCCAGTGCATCCGGCACTTTCCTTGCAAAAATGATGAACAGCATTGGCCTCAGCGAGACTGATGTTTATTTGGCCAGCAGCCTTCCGTGGCGACCTCCCGGAGGGCGAACACCAACACGAGAAGAACAAGCCATATGTCTTCCGTTCATCCTCCGTCATATTGAACTCGCAAGCCCCAAAATTACACTTATTTGCGGCGAAGCGGCTGCATTTATGCTGAATAAAAAAGTGGGAATTAATAAACTCCGGGGCAAGTGGGAAGACCTACCCGCGAATTCTCATACGGTCAGTAGTTTAAGCATTTTTCATCCCACTTTTTTGATGGAACATCCTGCCTCTAAAAAAATGGCGTGGTCTGATCTGCTAAAACTAAAAGCTGCTTTAGCCTCGATTTCGTGATACCAACGGCTCAATATGGTCCAAATCACCCCACTCAACGTCGTTGGTTTTCCCAGTATGTTTTTTAAAAATGGCCTCGCATTGATTACCAAATCCTCCGCCCCACGGCAGTTATTTCCAAGCCTTTCAATGTTCGCTATGATCTTTGTCACGGCCCTTGTTTTGAGCGCTGCCGCCTCTGCCGTTGAGATTCCCAAAATTCTGGATGATAAAGATGCAGGCCTGTACCAGAAAATATTCAATTTGCAGGGAAAAGCCGATTGGCGAGGCGCCGACAAACTTATCAAGAAAATCAGTAACACGCTTTTACTAGGCCACGTGAAATACCAACGATATATGCATCCCAATAAATACCGGGCGCAATATTCTGAATTACATCTGTGGATGAAGCAATATGCAGACCATCCCGGATCACAGAAACTCTATCGTCTTGCCGTCAGTCGGCATAAATCTGACTGGAAAGCGACCCCAAAGTCCAAGAATAGAGGGTATTTAGGCGGCACGGGTCCCGGCCAGCCGTTTTTTTTATCAAGGTCCTATAAAAGTAAACGTAAGCGGTCTGCCCAAACTCGAAATGAAGCGGCTCATGCAAAAAGAGTTGTCCGCCGGTACCTGTATCGTGGTCAACCGACAAAGGCGTCTGAATATCTAGAACAAAAGAAAATCATCAAGCTGCTTGATCGCGTTGAATATGCGCAGCTTCAAGAGAAAACAGCCTTGAGTTTCTTCTTGTATGCCAACGATGCCAAGGCCATCGAATATGCGAAAGCTGCCCTTAAACGGTCCTCCAAATATACCCCTCACGCCAATTGGACAGCAGGTCTTGCTCTGTGGCGCCAAGGAAAATTGGCTGCCGCGGCTAAATATTTTGTGGCTCTGTCCAACGTCAAACGCATAACAGACTGGACAGAAAGCCGGGCAAATTGGTGGGCATCTCGGGCATATTTAAAACTCGGCAAACCTGAGAAAACGTTGGAATATCTGGAACGCGCAACCCAGCAACCCTATACATTCTACGGATTATTAGCCCTTCGCCAATTGGGTGTGCGGAAGCCTTTTGGCTGGAATTTACCTGACTTAAGCAAAGCCAGCATTGCCTCTCTTGCAAAATTGCCTTCTATGCAGCGCGCAATTGCCCTCAGTGAAGCGGGTCAATTTTATCTGGCGGAGCGCGAACTCCGCTCCGCATTTCCAAACACTGACCAGAAACTTGCCCCTATGCTGCTTTCTCTATCTGAACGGTTAGGAGCACCTTCAGTTGCAATGCGCATGGGACTTTACCTGTGGGAAAAGAAAAACAAGATTTGGGACGCAGCTCTGTACCCTCTGCCGTTATGGCAGCCCCGCAATGGCTTCAAGGTAGATCGCGCGTTAATATATGCATTTATGCGCCAGGAATCAGGATTTAACGCCCGCGCAAAAAGCCCTGTGGGCGCAAAAGGCCTCATGCAATTGATGCCCCGAACAGCGAGCTATCTTGCCAAAGATAGCTCATTGCGCAACCGTAAAAATCAGGCCCTTTTCAATCCCTCCTACAATCTGGAGCTGGGCCAAAAATACATATTGTATTTAATGAGAGATAAAACCGTTTCAACCAACTTGTTTCACTTGACCATTGCCTATAATGGTGGCCCTGGGAATCTGGTAAAATGGAAGAAACGAGCGAAGGGAAGCGAAGATCCTCTTTTCTTCATTGAAGCTATGCAAAGCCGCGAGACACGTGGGTTTATTAAACGGGTTTTGACAAACTTCTGGATTTATAGGCATCGTTTAGGTCAAGAACTTCCAGCGCTTGATGATATTGCCCAAGGACGTTGGCCGCAATATCACTCAATGGACGCTAAAAATGGAAAGGTTGCGAAAAATGCCCGGAATTGATGAGAGCCGACCATTTGTCTCTGTGAAAATTGCAGTCCTAACCGTGTCTGACACGCGCGGCCTTGCAGAAGATCGCTCAGGCCAAACGCTAGTTGACCGTATTGAGGCGGCTGGACATACACTCGCTGACCGAAAAATTGTAAAAGACGAAGTCGCCGACGTCCAAGTCGTATTAAAGGAATGGATCGCATCTGACCGGGTCGATGTGATTATTTCAACGGGTGGCACTGGTGTTACCGGACGCGACATTACGCCAGAAGCATTCTCTGGGCTCTACGAAAAAGAAATCCCTGGCTTTGGTGAGCTATTTAGGATGCTCAGTTATCAGAAAATTGGAACATCAACTATTCAGTCACGGGCAACAGCCGGCGTTGCAGGCGGCACCTATCTCTTTGCGCTTCCCGGATCAACGGGTGCCGTAAAAGATGGCTGGGATGATATACTTGTTCATCAATTAGATTATCGTTTCATGCCCTGTAACTTTGTTGAACTGTTCGATCGCCTTCAAGAACACCAAAAACGAAACTAATCCTAATTTTTGACTTTTACCCGTCCCACGCACACAGATTATTAATGAGTCCACTGCTAGGATATACTGATAAAAATAATATTGGGGGACGAATAGCAAGGGCATGGCCAAATTCTTTACCGTCGGAAAATACCGATCTCATAACAGAAAAGACCATCGCTTCGCGCTGCCACTACTCAGCCTAATCGTTGCCGGACGTCCCATAGAAACATATGACTGGAGCCTTGGTGGATTTAGGATATCTGATTATAAGGGCCGCCCTCCTGTAGGGGACGCTGTAGCTGTGACGGAACTTTCTTACTCACCGGAACATCGGGCACAGGTCGCATGCAAAGCAACCGTTACCCGCGTTATTTTGGGGAAAAACCAAGTTGCATTCTCATTTAAAGAACTTGATGAAGCGGGTTTCGCCTTTTTAGAAGCCGCAAGTGTGCAAAGATTGTCGATTTTGGCAAATCAGAAATAATCACATTCTTACAAATGTTCTTGATACGTTCTCATTATTTGATATACTTGGGAATGGTAGATAATCCTCAAAAACCAGTAGATGATCCGCGCATTCGCGGCAGAGGCGCCACATTCAACCCAACTGGCCGTTTTTGTAATGAGGAGCGAGAAGTTATCTCCGATGACTGGAGTGATTTTCGATCTGAAGAGGCAGCATTCCAAACAACTATTACTCTAGAGACTGCAAGATCGATCCTTAGCCGAAATACGTCCCCTGACCTTCCGTTCGATCGATCAATAAACCCGTACCGGGGTTGCGAGCATGGTTGCATTTACTGCTATGCGAGACCAACTCACGCCTATATGGACTTGTCAGCAGGACTTGATTTTGAAACAAAATTATTTGCTAAACCCAATGCTGCGAGCTTGCTCCGGAAAACCTTGAGCCATAAAAAATACAGCTGCAAACCCATTGCCCTTGGAACAAATACCGATCCGTATCAGCCCACTGAAAAAAAACTGAAGATCACCCGCAGTATTCTCGAAGTTTTGGCGGAGACAAAACATCCTTTCACAATCACAACAAAATCAGACCTGGTAACGCGAGACATCGATATAATTTCAGAGACAGCAAAAGAGAATCTGAGCTGTGTCTGTATATCTGTCACCAGTTTAGACAATAAACTTTCCCGCCTTATGGAACCTAGAGCTAGCGCTCCCCATAATAGATTAAAAGCGATTGAGACACTTGCGTCAGCCGGTATCAAAGTCATTGTTCAAATCGCACCTGTCATTCCGGCGATCAATGATATGGAAATCGAACAAATTATGAAGGCTGCAAAAGACAGCGGTGCATCTCAGGCAATCTATATACCCGTCAGATTGCCCCATGAAGTCTCCGATTTGTTTAAGGGGTGGCTTGAGCAACATTACCCAGACCGCGCCAGCAAAGTCATGAAACTCATTCGGTCCATGAGAAATGGACGTGAGAATGATCCTGATTTTGGCGGCAGGATGAAGGGTAATGGTCCTTATGCTGATTTAATCCGAATGCGATTTCAAAATTCGGCACGGCACTTGAAGCTCGATAACCGTATGTATGACCTGGATACCAGCTTATTCATCCCGCCTCAAAACCCCGGAGACCAGCTTTGTCTTCTTTAATGCGATCCATTATCACGGTCCGAAAATCAGCGCTTGTCATTTAATAGACGATCGGTCTATAAATAGTAATGCAGCACTTACACCCCATAAAGCGTCCTCGCGGTCGCCCACCCAAAAAGACCGATGGTCAACTGGATACGAAAGACCAGCTCATCCGTCAGGGAACTACTATTTTAACTGAAAAGGGATTCTCCAGTACAGGAATCGTCGAAATTTTGCGGGAAATAAATATCCCCAAGGGCTCTTTCTATCATTATTTCGCCAGCAAAGATGAATTCGGATTGGCTGTTGTCGAGAATTTCGGAACCTATTTTGCTCGCAAACTCGACAAATGGTTACTCAATACAGATCGAGCCCCCTTAGATCGCATGGTAGATTTCATAGAGGATGCTAAAGACGGAATGCGACGTTATGACTTTCGTCGTGGATGCCTGATTGGCAATTTGGGGCAGGAACTCGGATCGCTAAATGAAGACTTCAGAGATCCATTGGAAACCATATTCTTGGATTGGCAGGCGCGTGTCGCCCGTTGCCTTGATGACGCCAAGGCGTCTGGCCATATCCCTACCGCACTCAACACAGACGAAATGGCCGCGTTTTTCTGGATAGGTTGGGAAGGTGCTATTTTAAGATCAAAGCTCGTGAAATCTACAGATCCACTGGATTTATTCGCATCTGTATTTTTCTCGAGCCTCTCCCACAAGCCCCCCGTAATCGAGCGTAATAAATAAGGACCAAATAAATGAAAGCTATTTTGATTACCAAAGAAGATGATGCCTACGAGTGTAAACTGACGGACATTACAGAAGATCAACTGCCCGAAGGAAACGTCACCGTAAAGGTCGACTACTCCACATTGAACTATAAAGACGGCCTGGCAATCACGGGAAAATCACCTGTCGTTCGCAAATTTCCGTTGGTTCCGGGCATTGATCTTGCCGGCACAGTAGAAAGTAGCAGCCATGCTGATTACAAAGCTGGCGATCAGGTTGTCTTGAACGGCTGGGGCGTTGGCGAGGTTCATTCTGGTGGTCTTGCTGAAAAAGCGCGACTTAACGGTGACTGGTTAGTTCCGCTCCCCAGTGCCTTCACGCCAAAACAAGCAATGGCTATCGGAACCGCCGGTTACACATCAATGTTATGTGTGATGGCTCTAGAACAACAAGGCGTAACACCAGACAAAGGTGAAATCCTTGTAACAGGTGCCGCTGGTGGTGTTGGAAGTGTCGCGATCTCCATCCTGGCCAAGCTGGGCTATACTGTTGTTGCCTCTACCGGCCGTCCGAACGAAGCTGAATACCTGAAGTCACTGGGAGCTTCCTCAATTATCGATAGAGCTGAGCTATCCTCTCCGGGTCGCCCGCTTGGTAAAGAGCGGTGGGCTGGCGCTGTCGACACAGTAGGAAGCCACACTCTTGCGAATATTTGCGCGTCTATGAAGTATGGCGGTGCCATTGCGGCTTGCGGCTTGGCTCAAGGAATGGATCTTCCAGCAAGTGTCGCGCCGTTTATTCTGCGCGGCGTCATATTACATGGCGTCGATAGTGTTTATTGCCCGCGCGAGAAACGCATTGCAGCATGGACACGTCTTGCAAGCGATTTGGATATTGCTCACATTGAACTGATTACCAACGAAGTTTCATTGTCCGAAGCCATTCCAACAGCAAAAGACTTACTAGATGGAAAAGTACGCGGCCGTACCGTTGTAAATGTAAACGCCTAACAGAGAAGCATATCAAAATGACTGACTATCCTATTAGCCGCTATTCAGTACCTGATGTTATGGACTTACCTGAAGATCTGCGTGACATGATCCTTGGCGTTCAAGAAAAGGCAGGGTTTATTCCCAATGTCTTTCTCACTTTGGCGCATCGGCCGGACGAATTACGGGCTTTTTTCAACTATCATGACGCCATCATGCTGCGGGAAGGCAACCTGACCAAAGCTGAAAAGGAAATGATTATTGTCGCAACCTCATCCGATAACAGCTGCCTTTATTGCGTTGTTTCTCACGGTGCACTCTTGCGAATTTACTCGAAACAACCACTCCTTGCAGATCAATTAACAACTAATCATCACAAGGCTGACATCTCAGATAAACAAAAAGCCATGATCGACTTTGCGCTAAAAGTATCTAACCATGCAAAATCCATCAATGAAGATGATTTCGCAGCCCTTAGAGCTCATGGTCTTAATGATGAAGATATCTGGGACATTGGTGCAATTACAGCGTTCTTTGGCCTCAGCAATCGTATGGCTAATCTGACCGCAATGCGGCCCAATGATCAGTTCTATACAATGGGCCGGTAATTTGCGCCTACCAAACTTTAGTTACGAGCGAAATATCGACGGACTAGTCGCCGGTATTGATGAAGTCGGACGGGGCCCGTTTGCGGGTCCCGTTGTGGCTGCTGCGGTGATCCTTGATCGTTCCAATTATCCGCCTGGAATGAACGATTCAAAAAAACTCTCAAAGGCCAAAAGAGAAATCCTTTTTGCTCGAATTCTTGCGACGTCACATGTGGGGATTGGAGAGGCAAGTCCGGAAGAAATAGACGAGCATAATATCCTTCAAGCAACCTTTATTGCCATGAAGCGAGCCCTTCATAATTTGGAATTTACACCCGCCGCCCTACTTGTTGATGGGAACAGAGATCCCAAACTTGGACCACCAACACAACTTATTGTAAAAGGAGATAGCGTCTCACTCTCCATTTCAGCGGCCTCTATTGTTGCAAAAGTAACACGGGATCGGAAAATGTGCACCCTCTCGGAGCTGTATCCTCACTACGGATGGGAGAGAAATTCCGGTTATGGAACGGCCGAGCATCGCAAGGGCTTGAGTCTTTATGGTGTCACACCACAACATAGGCGAAGTTTTACACCTATCAGAAAAATTTTAGATGCGCATGAGGTCAAGAATTAACAGTTTCGTCTAACATGCTGATTCTACGAAATATATTGACGATACGAATCGAGCGAATCAGTATTGGGGTCAACGCGAACAAATCGAAGAAGAGCAATGACAGACAAACAAATGCTGCCACTAAACAAAATTTTGCAAGGCGACTGCATCGAACTGATGAACAGTTTGCCTGAAAAGTCTGTAGACATGATCTTTGCAGACCCTCCCTACAACATGCAATTATCTGGTGAACTTCGCCGCCCCGACGACAGCCGTGTTGACGCCGTTGACGACGACTGGGACAAGTTCGAAAGCTTCAAAACCTATGACAATTTTACCCACGACTGGCTAAAGGCCGCCAAGCGGGTTTTAAAAGATAACGGAACACTGTGGGTGATCGGCTCCTATCACAATATTTTCCGGGTTGGTGCAACGCTTCAGGATTTGGGATATTGGATGCTCAACGACATTATTTGGCGCAAAACCAATCCCATGCCAAATTTCAGGGGTACTCGCTTTACCAACGCACATGAAACTCTGATTTGGTGCTCTAAAGATCAAAGTTCCAAAGGAATGACGTTCAATTATGACGCATTGAAAGTCATGAACGACGATATTCAAATGCGCTCTGACTGGCATCTTCCAATTTGTAGCGGTAATGAGCGTCTTAAAATTGACGGTGAAAAAGCCCATACTACACAAAAGCCAGAAAGCCTGCTTTACCGCGTCTTAACAGCTGCATCAAAACCCGGTGATGTTATCCTTGATCCGTTCTTTGGAACAGGAACTACCGGCGCTGTTGCAAAGAAGCTGGGCCGTAACTACATTGGTCTTGAACGTGAGACAAAGTATATCAATGTGGCGGAAGAGCGTATCGGCAAGGTACGCGCCCATTCCCCAGAAGAGCTTGAATATACGAAAAGCAAGCGCCAAGAACCCCGTGTTCCGTTTGGCTCTGTTGTCGAACGCGGGTTACTTTCGGCGGGACAAGTTCTGTTTGATAGCAGAAGACGCTATAAAGCCAGAGTTCGCGCTGATGGTAGTCTCATTGCTTCTGATGTTTCTGGCTCAATTCATAAAGTCGGTGCCCAGTTGCAAGGTTCGAGTACATGTAATGGGTGGACATTTTGGCATTTCGACGCTGAAGGGCAATCAGTTTCAATTGATGTTCTGCGTCAGCAAGTTCGCTCTGAGATGAATTAGAGGGGAATACCCCCTTCTAGAACCCAGAAGGGGGCCCCAAATGAAAAAGATTTTACTTGCCATCGGCATTGCCACACTTGCTGCAAATACAGCAACAGCACTCACATTCAACTCTGCCCAATTCCTCGGCATTGACCGCGATGCTAATAATGAGATCAGCACCCAAGAAGCTACATCATTTCGTGCACGGTATTTTGCCCTGCTTGATCAAAACAGCAATGGCACTGTTGAATTCGAAGAATATGTAAAAGCAAATAACCTACGAAGCTCTACCGCCTTAGAGGATTCTCCTGTGCCCTTGACTGACGAATATAGGGAGGCCGACAGTAACGCCGATACCATCTTAACCTTACAAGAATTTCAAGATGTCGGAGTCAAGCGCTTCGAAATGCTGGATAAGGACAAAAACGGGATTATTTCTCGCGCTGAATTTATCTCACCAGGTCTCTAACTTGCGAGAACGGCAAAGCACCCTGCTCGGCCTTTACGATTTTCGCAACTTTGGCCATCAGTGTGGGTAGCGCAATCTCACCAAATTTTGACGGATGGATCCACAGAAAATGATTGGACGGGGTTATGTCATTGTCTTCAACTGCAAGAACATGGGGCTGCAATTTCAAGTGGAAATGAGTGAATGTATGTTTAACTAGCGAGACGGCATTGACCGGCTGATCTATGAGACCAAGTTCAATAAGTAATGCTTGCAGCTTTTCCGGACCATTATCATCAAAGCCCGAGATATCGTCCCATTGAGTAGATGGAAATTCCATCATGCCGCCAAGCAGTCCTTTTTCCGCGCGACGACGCATAAGAACTTCACCTTTAGCATTTTCTGCCCAAATAACCGTTGCCATTTTTACTGGTTTAATCTTCTTTGGTGCTTTTTTTGGAAAACTTGTCTCGTCTCCTTCGGCATGGGCCATACAGAAACGCGCAACAGGGCAAAGCTCGCAAGTGGGTCCTTTGGGGCGGCAAACGTTCGAGCCCATATCCATGAGTGCTTGTGCGTAATCGCCTGCCCGCAATTTAGGTGTCACTGAAGCCGCATAATCCCGCAAAACCTCGCGACCCTTTGGTAAAAACTCCTGAAGCCTGAAAACACGACTTATGATCCGTTCGATATTGCCGTCGATGACAACTGCAGGCTCCGCAAACGCGATTGCAGCGATGGCGGCGGCTGTATAGGGTCCAATTCCCGGAAGCTCCATCAGTTCTTTTTCTGAATTAGGGAACTCTCCGCCATATTTGTGCCAAACTGTGGCGGCACATTTGTGTAGATTACGCGCGCGGGCATAATATCCAAGACCAGCCCAAGCCGTCAAAACGTCATCAAGGGGGGCATTTGCCAAATTTTCAACTGAAGGCCATTTCTCAAGAAATTTTTTGAAATAAGAACTGACCGTTACCACCGTTGTTTGTTGCAGCATTATCTCGCTCAGCCAAACATGGTATGGATCGGCATACTCTCCGGGCAGGGATCGCCACGGCAAAGCTCTGGCGTTTTCATCGTACCAACGAAGGACTGATGCAGAAAATTCAGAGTTGTCGGAAATGTGAGTGGTCATTTTATTTTGATTAATTCATTCTCAAACAGTAAATCTGTTTCTATATGATAGGCAGAGCTTCACTAGGAAAAGAGTTTTTTACCCATTGCGAAAAATTAGTCACAGAGCTGGTCCAAGGGCCATTAGTAATTTCCTCGGAAAAACGACCCGAGCTGCGCTTGTAAAGCGCGGGTTTGCTCAAGCTGACATTCTTTCAAAATGGGGAACGATTGTCGGACCAACCCTCGCCCGTGCCTCCAGCCCTGAACGGTTATCCTATTCTCGTGAAAAAAACAGAGATGCGACCCTTAAAGTTAGAGTGACACCGGGGTTTGCACCTGAATTTCAGCAATTTGAGCCTTTGATCATTGAGCGAATCAATAGCTTCTTCGGGTTTAGGGCTGTTGGACGTCTCCAATTAATACAAGCCCCCGTAATAATCCCTGAAGAGCGTGTAAAACAGCCACTCCCGCCACCAACCGAAACACAAAAACGGTGGATTGAAGAAACTGTAAATTCGGTGGATGACCCAGAATTAAAACAAAATTTAAGGGATTTGGGTGCAGCCCTCGTCGGCCGGCAAAACAAAGATCTGAAATGAAATCATGATAACCCAAAAAATTTATCAATAAATTCAATAACATAAACGACACACACTAAGACCAGTAGAAAAATTTGAGGAATCTCTAATGAAACGATATACTAACACTACATCTAGTATGAAGGATCAAAAATTGTCAGTTTCACGTCGACATTTTGTAGCATCTGCCGGAATTGCCCCGCTAGCGCTGGGCGCTGCGTCGTCATTCATTGCGAGTGACGCGAAAGCCGACGTGATGACAGTTCTAGAAAATGACAACGTGTTAGGCGACACATCTGCCCCTATTGCTATTGTGGAATACGCATCATTAACTTGTGGTCATTGCGGCAACTTCCACAACAAAATCCTTCAGAAAATCAAAAAAGATTTCATCGATACTGGAAAAGCCTATTTGGTTTACCGGGACTTCCCGCTTGACCGTTGGGCATTTCAAGCGTCTGTACTTGCACACACAGCCGGTAAAAGTCGCTTTTTCCCAGCCCTTGAAATTCTCTACAGCAAACAAAGCCAGTGGAGAGATGGCGGTGACATTACAGAATCTCTAGCCGAAATTGGCAAAATGCTTGGTGTTCCGCGCGCGAAATTTGACGCGGCACTTGCAGATACCCAACTGGGCGAAGACATTTTGATGGATCGCATGGTCGGTGCTAATGAATATGGCGTAGATAGTACGCCGTCTATTTTCATTAATGGTGACCGCTTTAATTATTACGATCACTATAAAGGCAATGAACAAGGTGAGTGGGTTTACGAAGACGTCAAAGGCTTCTTAAACGGACTGCTTTAAAACGAAGATGGAGGGGCCGTGAAATTTTCTCAATTACGTCTGTCTGGTTTCAAATCATTTGTGGAACCGACAGAATTATTGATTAAAGACGGCCTCACCGGCATTGTCGGACCTAACGGGTGTGGCAAATCCAATTTGGTGGAAGCTCTTCGCTGGGTTATGGGCGAGACTTCTGCCAAAAATATGCGCGGCGGCGCCATGGATGACGTCATTTTTGCAGGAACCACTAGCCGGCCAGCCCGCAATGTGGCTGAAGTTACTCTCGGCCTGGATAATACTGACCGGATCGCACCCCCCGCATACAACGATGAAGTCGAGTTAGATATTACGCGAAGAATTCGACGTGAGACAGGTTCTGATTATCGAATTAATGGCAAAATAACGCGGGCACGCGATGTTCAATTATTATTTGCTGACATGGCAACCGGAGCCCACTCAACAGCCATAGTGAGCCAAGGACGGGTTGGCTCTCTCATCAATGCAAAACCCAAAGACCGCCGCCACCTTTTAGAAGAGGCTGCCGGAATATCGGGCTTACATTCAAGGCGTCATGAAGCCGAACTCCGATTGAAGGCAGCTGAAACCAACCTTGAGAGAGTTGATGATGTCTCAGGTCAATTGGAGGTCCAACTGGCAAGCCTGAAGCGGCAAGCCCGGCAAGCCACTCGCTACAGAAATATATCCGGCCATATCCGAAAAGCTGAAGCCATGCTGTTTTATAGAAAGCATGAAGTTGCCGCGCAGGCAGAACTTACTGCACAGAAAAAATTAAAAGAGACAAGCGACGCCGTTGTGGAGCTAACGCACCAGACAGCCCTCGCGCAAAATGCCAGCCTTACATCCAATGAAGCGTTAAAGCCCCTTCGTGATGCAGAAGCCGCCGCCGCCGCATTGGTTCACAGACTTGCGCTTCAAAACGAGCAATTAAATGCTGAAGAAGAGAGATTACGGAAAGCTCAAGAACAACTCGAAGATCGAAAGCTTCAAATTGCCAGCGATATGGAACGGGAAAAGAACTTAGAAAAAGATGCCGCGGAAGCTGTTAAAAATCTACGTTCCGAGAAAGAAAGTCTGCTAGCGGCCACAGAAAATGTTGCCCCCCTAATTGAAAAACTTCAAGCTGACATTCGATCACGTCAAAGCACCATAAGGGCTCTTCAGTCAGACATGGACACAGCATCGGAGGCATTGGCAATTGAAAAAGCAAATTACAATAGCCTGGTCCAGCAATTGGAAAATTCAGACCATAATCTTGCCCGGCAAAATGATCGCCTCGCCAATATTCGCAAGGAAAAACTGGTCCTCTCAGGCCAGCTTCAACAAATAACCAAAGACGATACAATTGAAGATGCGATCACTGAAACCGCAAGCTTGATCGAAAAACTAACCACATCATTGGAGGCATCCGAAGCTGACCGACAAAAAGCTGATGTGCATGAACGACAATCAAGAGATACTTATAGGGATGCTGAGAAGGATCTCGCGACCCTGCTCGCAGAAATAAAGGCGTTAGATTCCCTTCTCATGCGCGGTGCCACTTCAAAGTGGAAAGCTATATCGGAAAAGCTAACAGTTGTCGCAGGGTATGAGACAGCCCTTGCGGCCGCTCTGGGCGAAGATCTGGAGGCCCCGACAGATTCACAGGCCCCTGCGTATTGGTCTCCTTTAGAAAACGACATTCCATCAACTCAATTTGCCGGCGCCGTTAAAACGTTGGACCACTATGTGGCGGGCGAAGCAACAATGCTTACCCGGCTATCCTACATCGGCGTTGTGCAAACGAGAGAGGATGGTTTAGCCGCGCAGGGCTCGTTAATGGCCGGCCAACGCATCGTATCGCTGGAGGGAGATCTTTGGCGTTGGGATGGGTTCCATCAAAAGGCCGGAGCTAAGTCTTCTGCTGCCATCAAGCTGGAACATCGGAACCGCCTCTCTGAACTTGAAAAGCAACAAGACGGAAAAGGGAAAATACTGTCGGACCTAAAAGAAGCCCTGGATCAGGCCGAAAATGCGTTAGCAAAATCAAAGCATGTTGAACAAAAAATGCGAATTGAGCGACGGGAAGCGGACCAAACCCGATCCGCTATGCAAACAAAGCATGCAGAACATCAAAAGATGTATTCCACAAAGCAGTCCCGGCTGGAGGCGCTACAAGAGCAAGAGAACTCTCTGGTGTCCGATATATCGGAGTTGAAAAGCAACCTTTCAACATTAAAGGATGAACAGTCAGGCCTTCCTGATTTGTCTCAGTCTAAAATTGACTTAGACAAACTGCGATCAACATTGCGCGAGAGACGTGAGGAGGTTGGTATTGTCCGCGCCGAACACGACACGGTGGTCCGCGAATCAGCGATAAAGAAAGATCGTTTACAATCCATCGACGTTGAGCGAGAGAGCTGGATTAAGAGAAGTTCTAACATGGCAGAGCATTTCTCCCAGTTGGAAATCAGATTCTCATCCACGGACAAAGAAATTCAAGATTTGACCCACAAACCAGAGGAACTTCGTCAGAGGCGTGGAGAATTGGCGGATCAGATGGCACGGGCTGATGCAGCTAGAAGCGTAGTCCGAGATCAAGTAGCTGAGGCCGAAACTGTTCTTAAGCAATGCGATGATGCCTTGAGACAGGCTCAAGAAGCCCTTTCCGCCTGCCGCGAACAAAGGGTACGCCACGAGGCCGATGTGGAACATACCGCAGAAGTTCTGGAAAGTTTGGCTGAACAAATCCTTGAGAAACTGGACTGTACGCCAAACAGGATCAAAGAAGCTGGGCAAATCGAAGATGATGAAGAGATACCGCCTGTCGACATTAGTGACCGCAAAGTTGAGCGCTTAAAGAAAGAACGCGATGGAATGGGCCCGGTTAACCTGCGGGCTGAAATTGAGGCCAATGAGGTGGACGAACAACTAACCACTTTACTTAAGGAACGGGAAGATCTTGAAGCAGCAATAGCCCGCCTAAGACAAGGTATAGCAAGTCTGAACAAAGAAGGCCGCGAAAGATTGCTCGTCGCCTTTAAAAAGGTAGATACTCATTTTCAAGAACTATTCAGTCAAGTATTCGGCGGGGGTTATGCCCATCTGAAACTAACAGAATCTGATGACCCACTGGCAGCGGGGCTTGAAATAATGGCAAGCCCACCGGGCAAACGATTACAATTGATGTCCCTATTATCGGGCGGAGAGCAGGCTTTAACCGCTGTCGCACTCCTTTTCGCAGTATTTTTGACGAACCCCGCCCCCATCTGCGTTCTGGATGAGGTTGATGCCCCCCTTGATGATGTCAATGTTGAACGGCTTTGTAATTTACTGGACCGATTATCCGCGGATTCTGAAACCCGATTTCTTGTTGTCACTCACCACCCCATTACAATGGCTCGCATGGACAGGCTGTTTGGCGTTACAATGGCTGAGCGCGGAATCTCGCAGCTTGTATCCGTTGATCTGACCCGCGCGCAACTCATGACCAATGAAACCAGTTGAGACAAATTTGCCTTGAGAAACACTATGTCATTTAACTTTATTCAAAAGCCTATTCTAAGCTGTTCATTCGACCTTGACAGTGCGAAGGTCAGACCGTATGTTTCCCGCGCTTTGAGTAGGGGGATTTAGACGATGTTAATTTTTCGTGAATGTGGCGGAAATGGCTGAACCAACCCCGCAAGAGAAGAAAGAATTTCAAGCTCGTCTTGAGAGTGCGCGCCATAAACATGAACAGGGTTCATGGGATGGCAGCCTAAAGGTTGAGCGAAGCGGTGCGATTGGCAGGGCATGGCGTTTATCTGTAGAGATAATTGCTGCTTTTCTGGTTTGTGGCGGTTTAGGTTGGGTGATCGACGGTTGGTTGGACACAAAACCTGTGTTTTTGTTGGTGTTTGTTGTTATAGGTATGTTTGTAGGCGTTTATAATGTCTTCAAAGTTGCTAAAGCAATGAACCCAGAAGATTTTGAAGAATGAGAGGCAAGGATTTTGCCTCTTTTTGTGTGAAACATATTCAGACAGGATATTAGTATCGTGGCAGAAGGTCAGGGACTCCATATCGACCCGATGGGGCAATTTGAGATTAAGCGTTTGGTTGAAATGAATATCGGCGGTGTCGACGTTTCATTTACCAACTCTTCTTTGTTTATGCTCATCGTCATTGCAACAATCACTGTATTCCTTACATGGAGTATGCGCGGCCGGGCCATGGTTCCAGGACGCATGCAGTCCATGGCGGAATTGAGCTACGAATTCATTGCAAACATGTTGAAAGAGAATGTGGGCTCTGAAGGACGTAAGTTCTTCCCGTTCATTTTCTCAATATTCATGTTCGTTCTATTCTGTAACTTGATCGGAATGATCCCCTATACATTTACTGTTACCAGCCACATCGTTGTGACTTTTGGCTTGGCGCTAACAGTATTTCTACTGGTTACAATTGTCGGCATTATGCGTCATGGATTTAAATTCCTGACTTTGTTCGCCCCAAGCGGCGTTCCAATGTTCTTGATGCCGATTTTGATACCCATCGAAGTAATTTCTTACTTCGTACGCCCTATCAGCCTTTCAGTACGTCTCTTCGCCAACATGATGGCGGGTCACGCATTGCTGAAAGTGTTTGGCGCATTTGTTGTTGGTCTTAGTTGGTGGGGCGGTTGGCTTCCACTTGGCTTTATTGTTGGTCTGACTGGCCTCGAATTCTTGGTTGCATTCCTGCAAGCATATGTATTCGCAATCCTGTCATGCCTGTATCTAAATGATGCGATTAACCTGCATCACTAATTTTATTAACAATTACATTGTTTTTGTTTAAAGAAGGAAGAATATCATGGAAGTAGAAGCAGCAAGAATGATCGGCGCTGGCCTTGCAACTATCGCGCTGGCAGGTGTTGGTCTTGGTTTGGGAAACATCTTCGGAGCTTACATTTCAGGTTCTTTGCGCAACCCAGCAGCAGCACCAAAAGTGTTTGGTAACGTTCTGCTTGGCTTTGCTCTAACAGAAGCTGTTGCTCTGTTCGCTATGGTTATCGCTCTTATCATCCTGTTCGTTTAATCTCTTTAACTACATCAGTTAGAGAACTTTAAAACGTTAGGATTTAGGAACGGTTATGCCGCAGCTCAATTTTGCAGACTTCCCACCACAACTTGTGTGGTTAGCTATCAGTTTTATCATCTTGTATATCGCGATGGCAAAGGTAGCTATTCCACGCATTTCTGAAGTGCTGGAAGGTCGTCAGGACCGCATTGCCCGTGATTTGGACGAAGCCAAGCGCTTGAGTGAAGAATCAGATAAGGCAAAAGCGGAGTATGAAGCCGCGCTGGACGAAGCTCGGGCGAAAGCCCATGGTATGGTTGCTGAATTAAAAGCATCCCTCGCCCAAGAGCAGGACGCCAGCAGGGTCGAACTTGAAGCCAACCTTGCAGACAAAGCACAGGCGGCTGAGAAGAGCATCGCTACTGCCAAGGAAACAGCACTATCCAATGTTCGGGATATTGCCAGCGCAACCGCAAAAGCAGCGGTTGCCAAGCTTGTTTCTCTTGAAATTAGTGATGCGGATTTATTGTCAGCTGTTGAAGCTAATGCGAAGGGGAAAGCCTAATGCTACATGATCCCGCATTTTGGGTAGCCATTGCCTTCCTTGGTTTCATTGCCGTTGTTATTTATTTCAAACTTCCTTCTATTGTCGGAAAGCAACTTGATGACCGGGCAAGCCGCATCAAGAGCGAATTGGAAGAAGCACAGAAACTGCGTGAAGATGCGCAAGCTATGTATGCTGATTACCAACGCCGTCAACGGGACGCTTTGGCTACTGCCGAAGAGATCGTTGTAAAAGCAAAAGAAGCGGCTGAAATAATTCGCAAAGAAAGCGAAGCTGAACTTCAGGCTAATTTGACACGCCGTCAGGAATTGGCTGAAGCCAAGATCCGCCAGGCTGAAGAAAAAGCCATTGCTGAAGTTCAGAATATCGCAATTGATGTTTCTATCGCAGCTGCTGAGCAGCTTATGAAAGAAAACATCAAGGCGAAAGAAGCTGGCTCAATAATCGACCAATCTATTAAAGATTTGGGCACACAACTGAACTAAGTTCAAAGCCCACCTCGACTAAGGACCCCGCTTTTGAGCGGGGTTTTTTATTGCCTAAATTCCATGCGCAACAAAAAAAGTCCCGCTCGAAAGCGGGACCCTTTGTCAGGTTATATCAGTATTGATCAGGCTTCTTCGGGAGCGCTCCAGCGAAGGATTGGGCTCCGTGCGGCGGCCGTCTCATCTAAACGTTTACGAGGGGCAAACTTAGGTGCCTGTGTAAAGAAGTCAGCATTGTTACTGGTTTGTGCTTTTTCAATCAGATGACGCATACTGCCAATGAACATATCAAGCGTCTCTTTAGTCTCGCTCTCAGTTGGCTCAATCAGCATTGCACCGTGTACGACCAATGGGAAATACATGGTCATTGGATGATACCCTTCATCAATCATCGCTTTTGAAATATCAAGAGTGGTCACCCCTGTATCTTTCAAAGTGCTGTCATCAAACAGGGCTTCATGCATACATACGCCGTCGAACGGAGAGTTGAGTAAATCATTCAATCCCACCCGAATATAGTTTGCGTTAAGTACTGCATCTTCTGCAATCTGACGAAGGCCGTCTGCTCCGTGGCTCAGCATATAAGCCAGCGCCCGAATAAACATTCCCATTTGTCCGTGGAACGTTTTCATTCGGCCAAAGCTTTGATTTGCCCCTTCTTCCACGTATTCTTGAAGGAAATAACCCGCATCACCTTTGGCGACGTAGGGAACAGGCGCATATGGTGCAAGCGCTTCAGATAGGACAACCGGACCAGAACCCGGTCCACCACCGCCATGCGGCGTTGAGAAGGTCTTATGAAGGTTGATATGCATGGCATCGACACCAAGATCACCTGGACGTGTCCGACCAAGGATGGCGTTAAGGTTAGCACCGTCACAGTAAAAATACCCACCAACGCCATGAATGAGATCCGCAATTTTCTTTACGTCATTCTCAAACAGGCCACAAGTGTTGGGATTTGTCAGCATAACACCTGCAACATCCGGCCCCAATTTGGCTTCGAAGGCAACCATATCCATACGGCCATTTGCATCAGCTGGAACGGACTCTACCTTATATCCGCAAAGAGCTGCCGTGGCTGGATTTGTTCCATGGGCAGACTCAGGTACCAGAATACGAGTTCTGGCTTCTCCCTTAGCATCATGGGCAGCGCGAATAGCCATCACACCACATAACTCGCCATGCGCGCCTGCAGCCGGTGACATGGCAACCGCAGGCATCCCGGTGATCGTTTTCAACCAATGTGCCAAATCATCGATTAACTCCAATGCGCCTTGAACAGTACTCACGGGCTGCATTGGATGAATATCGCCGAGGCCCTTCATCCGTGCTGCTTTTTCATTGATCCGCGGATTATGCTTCATCGTACATGATCCAAGCGGATAGAAACCGGCATCAATGGAATAATTCTGACGGCTCAAACGAACATAGTGACGCAAGACTTGCGGCTCTGAAAGATCTGGCAAACCAACATCAGTCTCTCTTTCAAGACCACCCATGCGGCTTTTCACATCTTTCGGCTCACGCATATCCACGCCAACGCGACCCTTTACCCCCTGCTCAAAAATAAGCGGAGTTTCAAGGTTTAGAGCCCTGTTTCCAGTGTATGTGTTTTCCGCGTCGCCATTAGTACTGGCAGCACCAGGCCTTGTCGGACGTCCAACATTATTTAGCATTGGCAATTTCCTCCAGCGCAGCGACCAATTGATCAACGTCAGCATCGCTATTTGTCTC
>Ga0209826_1000494_pt1 | contig 28199 bp, 26 predicted proteins | sample GOMGulsemesocosm_5_FD_184637 | JGI IMG/M metagenome (GOLD analysis project Ga0209826, IMG submission 184637) | Methane-oxidizing microbial communities from mesocosms in the Gulf of Mexico - GOM15C Gulf of Mexico (SPAdes) (version 2) | ecosystem: Environmental > Aquatic > Marine > Cold seeps... | reverse complement strand
CGTCACCGGGGCGGATGGGCTTGTGGTAAATATATTGTTGCTCGGCGTGGAGCATGCGGGCGCTGTCACTGGATTTCTTGTCATCGCTTTTTTCTTTGGGTTTAGGCGTTCCCGTCGCTTCTTTCCCTGAGCCAAACCAGGGTTCGCCGATGGTGGGGCGCAGTGGAAATTTAGGGTCGTATTGGGCGCTGGCCTGCACAAAGGTTGGTGGTGCGACAATGCCTGCTACTTCGGTACCGCTGGCATATTCACTGTCGTGGTAGATCGGGTTGTTGTCGCCGACGGAGCGGGCAAATAACATGATCTGGCTGGCATCGACGGGGAATTTAAATTCCGCCATAAGTTTTCTCCTTTTTCTTATTAGATAAAGTGTTGGTCATTGAGCTTATATTTTTCTTGTATTTATGCCGTGTTTATTGCCTATTTTAAGGCACTTCATTACTCATGATAATGGTGCCGCTGGCACCAAACATACCACCAACCCCGTGGCACAGAGATGTTTTTGCGCCTTCAATCTGGGCTGGTGCAATGCCGCGCATTTGCCGTACGCTTTCCTGCAGGGCGTACATGCCGTACATGCCCGAGTGCATATAGCTCAAGCCGCCACCATTGGTGTTCATTGGCAGTGAGCCACCGGGTGCAGTATTGCGCTCCCAAATAAAGTCACCAGCTTCGCCGGGTTTTACAAAACCGAGATCTTCCAGGCCGTAAATGGGCAGGTGGGCGAAGGCATCGTAGATCATCAAATGGTCGACATCGTCGTGTTTAATACCGGCCTCATTAAAGGCTTTTTGCCCCGACACTTTAAACGCACTGGAGGAGGTAAAGTCTTTCATTTGGCTAATCATGGGTGTCTCGACACTTTCGCCGGTGCCAAGTACGTAGACTGGTTTGGTGGGGAAGTCCTTTGCCCGCTCAGCCGTGGTAAGTATCAGTGCTCCACCACCGTCTGTGACCAGACAGCACTCGAGAATATGGAAGGGGTAGGCAATCATTTTGGAGGCAAAAACATCCTCGACGGTGATCGGCTCTTTATGAGTGGCTCGAGGATTCATGCTGGCCCATTCACGCTGTACCACGGCGACATTGGCCAACTGTTCGTGTGTCAGGCCCAGGTCTTTCATGTAGCGCAGCACGGGAATGGTAAACATGGTCGGTGGTCCCATACAGCCGTAGGGTATTTCGAACTGGCCACCCAGACTCGCCTGATTGTTGCCCATGGCCTTGCTGCCGACCCATGAGCGGCCACTCTCGCCGTGGGTGATGAGTACGGTGGTACACAAGCCTTCGTTGATAGCCGCTGCTGCATGGCGCAGGTGGATCATAAAGGAGCAACCACCCACCATGGTGCCATCGACCCAGCTCGGGGTGATGCCCAGGTAGTGGGCGAGATCGGTGGGCCATTCGGCGGCGCAGGCGATGCCGTCGATATCTTTCGGCCCCAGGCCACAGTCGGCCATGGCGTTTAAAGCCGCATCGGCATGTAGCTGAATTTGCGACATATCGGGGATTTTGCCTAGCTCAGTAGTTTCCGCCGCTCCGACAATGGCAATGGAACCCGGCTTCATGCTTCACCTCCGGTGCCAGTCGGTTTGAATTTCACCAGGGTGATGTCATCAGTCACTGTATCGAAAACCACTTCAAGAGGCATATCCAGTACTAAGGCTTCGGGGGTTTGTTCAACCTCGACAATATTGCTCATCATGCGTGGGCCTTCGTCCAGTTCTACCACGGCGATAGAGTAGGGGCCGTCAATCCAGCGCGGTGGCCGGTGATTAATGACATAACTGTAGAGGCGGCCCTTACCCGATGCCTGAAATATCGTCACAGCACGTGATGCGCACTCGGGGCAGAAGGGCCGGGGCGGAAAGTAAATGTGCTGGCAGCCATCGCATTGTTGCAAGAGCAGTTCACCAGCGCGGGCACCGTCCCAGAAGTGCTGGGTTTCAGGTGTTGGTTTGGGCAGGGTTTTTGGGTTTACGGCCACGATACACCTCGTGTGCTGGGTTTTTATTATTATTAGTGTGTTTTAGCTTGTCGAGCAGGGCAAGGAAAGAGAACACCGTCCTTGGCACATTAAGCCGAGGGCGGTGTGGTATTCCTTCATTTATTGGGCCTGTTTGTTAGGCCAGCATTGTTAATGCTGCTTATTGATAAAGAGGGTGCGGGCTTATAAAGTCTCGGCCAGTGGGCCACGCAAGAGCTTGCCCGGATAGGTGCCGGTATGTTCACCGTCACGCATCAAAACGACGCCGTTAACGATGGTGGATGAAATACCTTCGGCTTTTTGCACCAGGCGTCGCGCCCCAGTGGGTAGATCGTGTTTCACTTCCGGCATCAAGGGGTTGATGGTATCGGGGTCGAAAACGTTAATGTCCGCTGCCATGCCTTCTTTGATCAGGCCTCTGTCATCAAAGCCCCAGGCGGCACCGGTGTCGTGGGTGATCATTTTGATGGCTTCTTCCAGCGTGAAAGCATTCTCTTCTCGCACCCAGTGGGCGAGCACGTGGGTTTGTAGAGATGAATCCATTATCTGCGACACGTGAGCACCTGAATCTGAAAAGGTGACGACCGAGCGCGGGTGGCGCATCATTTCCAGTACGTGATCCTGATTCTCGTTAAATAATGGCTGGCGGAAGAAGACCTTCATGTCGTGTTGCAAGGCGATTTCTATCATCGCATCCACAGGGTCGAGGTGAAGCTCTTCGGCAATTTCGGCCACGGTTTTGTGTGGCCCTTTAATGGTATCCATCACCAGTAACCAGTTGTAGTCGGGACGGCGCATTTCGGCACCCACGCCCTGGCTTTCCTGATGAGTGGCACTGGCAGATTCAACCAGGCGGGCGCGCATGGCGGGGTCTTGCAGGCCGGCTTTCTGATCGGCCAATGACAATTCGCGGAATTCTTTCCACACCGGGAATTTGTCGAAGGGCAGGCGAGTTTCGAAAGACATCATCACATTGAGGGCACGGCTGTGTACCTGGGCAAACATGGTGCCGCCCATCTCTGCGGTTTCGTTGAGCAGGTCGAAGTAGGGAGGCCAGATATCGGGAGCGCGACGGGCGCTAAACATACCCCAGGTCACGGGGCGTCCCGATTCAACGGCGAGATCGCGCAGGCGTACCTGATATTCACGCTGTGACGCCGGGTCGCGGCCGGCTTCTTCACTGGCGATTTCGAAAATACCGGCGTCGAGTTCGCTCATTACACCGACCAGTTCTTTCACCTCATCCCATGTGGCAATTCTGCTGGAAACAGGTTTGCCCTGAGGGGTTTGGTGGTTGCGGGTGCGCGAGGTGGAAAAGCCGATGGCACCAGCGCGAATTGAATCCGCCAGTTCCTTCTTCATAATCGCCATATCGGCTTCGGTGGCTTCATCAGTAAAGGCGCGTTCGCCCATGGCGTAAGTGCGGAGGGCAGAGTGGCCAACGTAGCCGCTGTAATTGATACCCTTGGGCAGCGCTTCCAGAGCATCGAGGTACTCGGGGTAGGTCTCCCAGGTCCAGTTGATACCAGCTTCCATCGCCGCACCGGAAATATCTTCCGCGCGCTCGAGGTTGCGTACCACTAAGTGCTTATCTTTGGCGGCGCAGGGGGCCAGCGTAAATCCACAGTTGCCCATGACGACAGTGGTAATACCGTGCCATACCGAGCAAGTGCCCAGTGGGTCCCAGGAAATTTGTGCATCCATATGGGTGTGGCCGTCGATAAAGCCAGGCGTGACGACCTGTCCTTTAGCGTCGATGACTTCTGTGGCATCGCCATCGACGCTGCCAACAGTGGTGATAATACCGTCTTTAATACCAATGTCAGCATTAAAGCGAGCGGCACCAGAGCCGTCGATAATGGCTCCATTTTTGATGATCAAATCATAGTTCATTATTATTGCTCCCGATGCTCTCTGCAGCATCGCCAGTTTAAGAAATTATTGGATAAACACTATGACGTCAGACTAAGGGCTGTGTGCTTTATCTGTCGACACGCCACAGTTTTTATTTATATATTTATTCGTCAGAGCATAAACCACAGCCAGCGGGAATGCCATGCCTGACATGCTTACGCTTATTGTAGAGCGGGCAGAAAGCCCTTGCTACGCAAAGGGTTGTTGTATGGGGTAGTGGCAATTTTGCTTTAATTAGCGGCTTAGAGCGTGTAGAAAGTCCATCCAGCCATTCAATACAACCTTCGATTGTAAGGAAGGGTGCGGCTAATAAATAATCACACTATGAGGAAGGATGTTTTTTGAAATCTTTATTTGTTGAAAAAAATGGCTGTTACATGCCCACAGAACATGCCGCTAGCCCCTGGGGGCCCGTCACCATTCACGGTGGTGCCTCTGCTGGTTTAATGACGAGTTTAATAGAGGAGCAGTTCCCCTCAGATAGCATGCAATTGGCGCGCTTAACGGTGGATCTTTTCCGCCCTGTGCCAATGGCTGTGCTAGAGCCGCGCAGCCGTATTATTCGCGATGGAAAACGGATAAAAGTGCTGGAGGTGTCTTTGTTTAACGATGGCAAAGAAATATGCCGCAGCAACGCATTGATCGTCGAGAAGCAAGATGTCGTGTTGCCCACTCATGCTCAATTACCCGAATTGCCACCAAAAAAGATTAGCGATGCCTTTGCTCAGGACGAGGTGATTGGTATTAATGCCATTAATAAAGCGGCAGGCATTGAATATCCGCCGGGCCTGCACACATTGATTCCGCTAAAGCCGATATTCCTCAATCTGGGTGTGGGGCGTGGTTGTTCCTGGGTGCGGCTGCCTTTAAGCGTGCGAGAGGATGTTAAAAACTCACCGCTAGTGAGTGTCGCCACCTTGTCCGATTTTAGTAACGGCTTTGCACAGCTGTATTTAAGCCCCGAGCAGGGTTTTATCAATGCTGACATTACCCTGAATCTGCACCGTATGCCGGTTGATGAGTGGATAGCTATTGACGCTCACGCCCGTGCTCAGCCCAATGGTATCTCCATGGTCGAGGCAGTGCTCTACGATCAATACGGCATGATTGGCCGGGTTAGTCAGTCGAATATGACGATGAAAACCTATGGTCAGTGAGTTTTAGTAAGTGAGTACTTGGTAGGGTTTTTCCCTTTAATGGGTTTTAAGCTCTCAAAGTTAAGAATGTGTGACTTCAATTAAGATTGGCATTATCGGCACAGTACAATTAAAGTTGCACCAGCAATGATGTAGGGTTTTATTTGATGATCTTTGTCAATGTGTTTACTGAAGTCCTTTGCTATAAGATATCTACCGATTGATAACTACATAAAAGGAATATCGTATGGATAAGAAGTGGGGAAAAGGGTCTGTGATACCAGGCCTTAAACGTGTGTTTAGTACAGGCCTCGTGGTCGCTGTAGTGAGTGGTTCGGGTTTTGTTGTGGCCGAGAACGCCAAGGCTGTAGCGGGTGAGGATGACTTCAAACAATATTGTGCCTCTTGTCATGGTGTGACTGGTGTTGGTGACGGCCCCGTTTCTGGTTCCCTCAAAAATGCACCGGCCAATCTTGCCGCATTGGCTGCAGCCAACGGTGGTACCTTTCCGAAAAAGTACGTGACGGACGTGGTACAGGGGAACAAGGATTATGACCAGAAATTTCGGACTCATGGCCCCTCTGCTATGCCTGTCTGGGGTAGTGTCATCTATGAAGATAGTGATGATAGAGTTAGCATAGCCAACGCTCGCATTAATAATATTGTGAACTATATTGAGTCATTACAGAAATAGCCCCTGTCTCTGAGCCACCTATGGAATATTCTATTTCGTAGGTGGCTCGATTTGTTTAGTTATTAAACCTAAGGAAGCTCTGAACAAGTCATGAATTCGCATTCTACGATTCAGACTCTCCAACTCCTTCGCCGCCTCTGAACGCCTGCTTTTGTTGAATCCGAACACCCTGAATCGCAGCCTACTTCGTTCAGGCTTAATCAGATGTTCCCTAAACTAAGCTCGATCAATAGCCGCAATGATTTTTTCGTGATATCTGTGTGCCCTTTCCTCGGAAAAATGGTCGAGGAATAATATCGAAAAGCCCAATAAAATAATGGCCAGTCCGGCGGCTCTACCGTTGGCGGTGGGCAGAAAAAGAAACACGGCGAGGCCGACAATGATTAAAGTCGACATGCCGTACATCGTGTAGGGATACCACTTAATAAAGCCTTCTGTGCGGGTTTTTTCACTGACAAGAAATTCGCTGGGGCTGGTATCAAAGGCTTGTTGGTAATTGATGGTGCGTTTTTCATTGGCAAACATTAAGCCTAGCCCCGTACCACTGGCGAGTAAGCCGACCAGTAGAAAAGGCAGGAACATGGCTTTGGCAAAAGCGGTGCTGCCGGTTTTCCAGTAAATAAAGGCTAAAAGACAAACGCAGATGCCGAATAATAAATACAGTCGGCCTTCGAATATTTCGCCTTTGCACCATTGCAGGCTGCTGGAGATGATTTCCATATAAATGCTCTTTTAATTATTGTTATGAGTTTTTAATTTAAACGGTGAATCGTTTTTATCTAGGCATTATCAATGAGTGTGTCTTTTGCTGCGTTGATTTTGGCAGCGAGATAATCATTGCCGCCTCTGTCGGGGTGGAGTTTCTGAATTAGACGTTTGTGGGCTTTAACAATTTCCTCTTTGCTGGCGCCTTCTTCAAGGCCGAGGATTTGCCAGGCTTCATTTTTTGCCGTGGCGGTGTCGGGTTGGCTGTACTGCTGCTGATACTGCTCGTTGCCGGTGTTGTGAAAGCGGCGGGCCAGGTAGGCGCTGAGTAAGCGGGCGGCCTGGGGATCTTCGTTGCGCCATTGGGCGAGTAGAGGGTCAAGCTGTTCGCGGCTTAAAGCCGATAAGGCTTGTCCCGCTAATTCCCCTTTCAGTATTTTACCGTCGATACTGCCATTGCCGATATTGACTTTGATTTCTATTGATTCGGCGCGCAGTGTCGGGCCAAATTTCGGGCCGCCGCTGCGTTGCCAGGCCTGCAGCATGGGCAGGGCGCGCATCAGCAGGCCTGCAGAGTTTTTCAATAGGGGCAGAAGGCCGGCGAGGGCGGCGGCCAGCCAGTGGGCGCGACCGCTGAGTACCAGCGCCAGGGTGACGCCAAACAGGCCGATAAAGATCAAACGCCACAGGGCGGCCTTGCGCTCCTTTTCCGGCTTTTTCTGTAGTGCTTTAGCTTGTTGAATAAAGTACCAAACAATAAAAGCGACGGCGATAAGTAGAATTAAACGTGGCATGAATGATCGTTAGTTATTGGGGGTCATTACTATACTGTTGATTGGCGCTGCTGCGTACAGGTATCTGGCAGTGCAGCGCCTATTATTATTAACTGGGTAAATAACGCATTAATAAAGCATGGGAGTCGACATCAGTCAGGCTCGTATCGGCGATGGGAATACGCACCACATGGCCTGAACCGGGGGCGGCACTCATGGCTACTCCCTCGGTATTCTCAAGGTCGCTGAGTTGAAAGGTGTGGTTACCCTGTGGGGTAATGAGTTCGAGAGTATCGCCCCGTTCAAAGCGGTTTTTCACCTCAATTGTCAACCAGCCATTTTGGGTGTCGGTATCGATAATTTCACCGACGAATTGCTGCTGACTATTACTGGAAGCGCCCTTGCCATAGTTTTGATAGGACTCGGGTACGTGACGACGATAGAAGCCCTCGGTGTAGCCGCGATTGGCGAGGTGGTCGAGTTCGCCCATCAGGTTCATATCGAAGGGTTTGCCGTTAACGGCTTCGTCAATGGCGCGGCGATAGGTTTGTGCGGTGCGGGCCACGTAATAATGAGACTTGGTGCGGCCCTCAATTTTCAAAGACTGAATGCCGAGGTCAACCATGCGCGGTACATGCTGTACGGCGCGCAGGTCTTTGGAATTCATAATATAGGTGCCGTGCTCGTCTTCGTAGGCGGGCATAAATTCATCGGGACGATTAGCTTCCTGCAATAGCACGAGGGGTGGTTCATCAAAGCCCTGGGTGCTGGCAGGTTCACCGGCTTGTTGGGTCGAATCGCCGGGGTTCCACGATTGCACATTGGGGTCGACCGGGGTGATATTGCCGGTCGCATCCTGCGTGGCTTCGTGGGCCTGGTATTTCCAGCGACAGGCATTGGTGCAGGCACCCTGATTGGGGTCGCGGTGGTTCATATAACCCGACAGCAGACAGCGCCCGGAATAGGCAATACACAGTGCGCCGTGGACAAACACTTCGAGTTCCATCTCGGGGCACTCGTCGCGAATCTCGGCGATTTCATCAAGGGATAATTCGCGGGATAAAATCACCCGGCTGAGGCCCTGCTTATACCAGAACTTTACCGACGCATAGTTCACCGCATTGGCTTGCACTGAGAGGTGGATCGGCATGTCGGGCCACTTTTCACGTACCAGCATAATCAAACCGGGATCCGACATGATCAGTGCATCGGGGCCCATGGCGATGACTTCGGCCATATCGCGAATATAGGTCTTCACTTTGTTGTTGTGGGGCGAGATATTGCTGGCGATGTAGAACTTTTTGCCCTGGTTGTGAGCCTCGGCAACGGCCTCGGCCATAATGTCGAGGTGGTTGAACTCGTTATTCCTCACCCGCAGGCTGTAGCGTGGTTGCCCGGCATACACGGCATCGGCCCCATAGGCGAAGGCATAACGCATGCTTTTGTAGGTTCCGGCGGGGGAGAGCAGTTCGGGCATAGCTGGCATGATGAGGGCTGTCGTTAAAATAAAATGGGGCGTTATTTTAGCCTATATCGGGCTTTGAAATAGCAATTATTATCAGTCGAGTAATGCTACCGCGTGGCTGAGTTTTTTACCGAGAAGTAAACGACTTACTGTGCTCATAGCTTATAATGCGCGCCCACCTATTTCGCCCGTAGAGGAAACCGCACAATGGCTATTTCTGGTACAACATCAGCAGATTCTTTGAGTATCGGTACACCCTTTTCCCCTTCTCCAACGAAAGCATTACTGTGCGGTTCTGGCGAGCTGGGTAAAGAAGTGGCTATTGAGTTAAAGCGTATGGGGCTGGAGGTTATTGCTCTCGACCGTTACGACAATGCCCCGGCGATGCAGGTGGCAGATCGCTCTTATACGCTGTCGATGCTCGATGGCCCAGCGCTGCGCGAAATCATCGAACGGGAAAAACCTGATTATGTGATCCCTGAAATTGAAGCTATCGCTACGGATACTTTGGTCGAGCTCGAAGCGGCGGGCGTTAATGTTGTTCCCACGGCGCGAGCGGCAAAACTCACCATGAATCGGGAGGGCATTCGTTGCCTGGCCGGTGAAGAATTGGGCCTGGCAACCTCGACCTATCGCTTTGCCAGCACGCTTGAAAACTTCGAAGCTGCTGTTGCTGAAATCGGCATTCCCTGTCTGGTGAAGCCAATTATGAGTTCATCCGGCAAAGGGCAAAGTCTGATCCGCGAAGCCGGTGAAGTCGCTGCTGCCTGGACCTACGCTCAGGAGGGTGGCCGTGCTGGTGCCGGACGAGTGATTGTTGAAGGCTTCGTTGATTTTGATTACGAAATCACGCTACTTACTGTACGCCACCGCGAGGGCACCAGTTTTTGCGCGCCGATTGGACACCGACAGGAAGACGGTGATTACCGTGAATCCTGGCAGCCCCAGGCGATGTCTGACAAGGCACTGGCAGCAGCACAGGCAATGGCTGAGAAAGTCACAACGGCTTTAGGGGGTTGGGGGATATTTGGCGTTGAACTCTTTATTAAAGGCGATGAAGTGATCTTTAGTGAGGTCTCACCGCGCCCTCACGACACCGGCATGGTGACGATGATCTCTCAGGATCTCTCACAGTTTGCCCTACATGTACGGGCTATTCTTGGCTTGCCACTGCCGAATATTCAGCAGCACGGGCCATCGGCTTCCTCAGTTATATTAGTTGAGGGTGATTCGAATACTGTTGGTTTCTCCAATCTTGGACAAGCTTTGGCCGAACCTGATACCCAGATTAGATTGTTTGGTAAACCCGAAGTTAAAGGCCGGCGGCGTATGGGTGTATGCCTGGCGCGGGGCGAGTCTATCGATGATGCTAGAGCGAAGGCAATGAAAGCTTCAGCGAGTGTTAAAGTTAGCGTGTAGAATTTCAACAGTCTGTTAGAAATCAGGCAATAAAAGCGCAAAAGATAAAGAGTGAAAATGAGGACAGGCTATGAATAAGTATTTATTAGCGTTGGTTTTTTGTTGGCTAGCACTGGGCGCAAATGCAGAACGGGCGGAGTATGAAGTGGTGTTAAAAAACAATCGCTTTAGCCCAGCAGAAGTACAGGTGCCAGCGAATAGCTTGCTTTGGCTGGTGGTTGAAAATAAAGACGATAGCGCCGAGGAATTTACCAGTAAGGATCTTCACCGGGAAAAAATTATTGCTGCCGGCAAGACGGAGAAAATTAAAATAGGCCCTTTAAAAGTGGGTTCATACCGTTTTTCTGGTGCTTTTCACCCAGATACGGCACAGGGTGTAGTAATAGCAAAATAGGATTTTTAAGTGCCGTTTAATGTTTGTTAGCTTACTGCTTTTTTGGTCGGCCAGGTGCGTAGTGGGCGCTTAAAGACTTTAGCATTTGCGTCAGCTGTATCTTGATCATGTCGTCATCTCCTGCCGCAATATCTTCATTTAATCGATTGATAACTCTCTCAACAGCTTTTTCCAGATCGCTCTGCAGGGCTTTCGATTTGTCGGTCAAATAAACCCGCGTTACACGTTTGTCTGTGGGGTCGGCACGACGACTGACATAGCCCTGTTCTTCCAATTGGGCGAGGGTTCTGGCCACGGCCCCCTTGTCGGCCTGCAGTCTATTAGCCATTTCCTGCTGGGTCAGACCCTCGTTGATGTAGAGCATAAAGAGGTAGGAGATGCGCCCCGAACCAATGCCCAATGGTGCTGTTTCTGTTTCCAGGGCTTTCATCATGGCCCGATACAGCAGGCCAATTTGTCGTACCAGGTTATCCGCGAGATCAATCATTGGCTAAGACTAGCTCCTTGTCATCTTTAGCTGTGTCCTCAGTCGCTTGCCGCTGAGGCAGGCGCTTAGGTATAAAGGGTGTTAATAGTACGACGGGAATATAGGCCAGAGCACAGTAAATAAAGGTATCACTAAGGGCCAGAGTCGATGCCTGCAATGTACTGAGTCGTTCAGCCATTGCCCACATCACCGCCTCGTTATCACCGGCGAGTGCCATTAAGGGTTGAAAGGCAATCTCTTTGCCGTGCTCCAATGGTGTGAGGTTTTCTACCAAATGCTGGCGATGGAAAATAGTACGATTTTGCCAGACCGTAATGCCAATGGCGATGCCCAGACTTGAGGAAAACATACGGAAGAAGTTGAAAAAACCGGCGGCGGAAGGGGTTTTTTCAGGGGGCACGCCGATTAGTGACAAGGCCATGAGTGGCGGAAACATAAAGGCAAAGCCGATACCCATAATCACCCGAGCGAAGAACATTGAGCTAAATGTCGTTTCGACAGTACACAGGGACTGCAGGTAAATGCCGTAGGCAATAAAGCCACTGCCAACAATCATTAAGTGGCGCAGGTTAAGTTTAGCCAGATGCTTGCCGACGATGAGCATGCCAAAAATGGGCACCAGGCTCGTGCCAGCCATGGCGAGCCCTGCCCAGGTGGCTGTGTAGCCGAGTACCGACTGCATCCAGATGGGGTAGAGCACAGTAGTGGTGTAGTAGCTTATGTAGAAAATTGCCGCAATAATCGAGCAAATAACAAAACTGGGTATTTTCAGCAGAGTGTAGTCGACAATAGGATGGGGCTCACGACGCTCCCAGACAATAAAGCCGATAAAACCAATGACTGCGATATTCAACATCAGGCGAATTTCTGACGAGCCGAGCCAGTCCAGCTCGTGGCCCTTGTCCATTACCAGTTGCGCGAGCAGCACGACAATAGCGAGCAGCAGCATGCCGACCACATCGATGGGTTCCTTTTTGGTCTCGGTTTCATCGTGTTTCATACTGGCCCAAACAACCCAGGCACAGAATATACCGACCGGCACATTCATATAGAAAATCCATGGCCAACCAATGGTGTCGGTAATATAGCCGCCAATGATGGGGCCAAGCACGGGTGCCACGCCGGAGGTCAACGCCCATAAGCCGAGGGCAAAACCGTGTTGCTGGGGTGGGAAAATTCGCAGTAATACGGTTTGCGAGAGAGGCACGATTAAACCGCTGGATAGCCCTTGCAGGGCGCGGAAAAAAATCAGCGTTTCGAAATTAGTCGCCATGCCGCAGAGGCAGGAGGTGAGTGTGAAAAGACCAATAGCAATGGTAAAAGTCTTAATTTGGCCATAGCGCTTAATAACCGAGCCGCTGAGAGGCAGCATAATGGCCAGGCAAACAGCATAGGAAGTGAGAACCCAGGCGCCCTGGGAGGGTGTCGCGCCCAAACTGCCGGAAATAGCGGGCAGGGATACCACCGCAATGGTGGTATCGAGAATGTTCATGAAATTGGCGGTGGAAATGGCTACCGCTGTGAGCATCAGCGGTAGCCGAGTTGTTGGTGTGCTCATTATGGCTGGTCGCCAGCGGACTCACTCGGGGGCAGGTTTTCAGCAATAATGCGGTCCGTCATTTCATGGGCACCGGCGCGCCAGTAGCCGTAAACACTACTGACATCGACAGGTGTCGCCTTCGGTGTTTGATTTAACTGCAGGCCGTCACGGTCGGAGGTATCGATAGAGACGTGCAATGACGTGCCCAAAGGCAGAGGTTTTTTACCCACGGTGTCATCCACTAGTTCAATACGTACCGGCACACGCTGGACGATTTTCAGCCAGTTGCCGGTGGCATTTTGTGCCGGTAACAATGAAAAGGCTGCACCGGTGCCAGTACCGCCACCAATCACGCGGCCTTCATAGTGAGTCTCTTCACCATAGAGGTCAGAGGTGATTTCAACCGGTTGGCCGAGGCGCAAATTGCGTAATTTTGTTTCTTTAAAGTTGGCTTCAACCCAGACCTTGTCGAGTTGTACTATCTGGAACAGAGGCTTGCCCACCTTGATGGTATCGCCGGGAGAGACAAAGCGCTTGGCAATATGGCCCGATACTGGCGCGACAATGGTGCCTTTATTGACGCCAGAATTTTGCCCTCGGGTCCAGGATGCGGCGCGTTTAACATCAGGGTGTTCGGCAATGGGCATACTGCCGGCATCAATTTGTGCTTCTAACAAAGACTGTCTGGCGGTCTCTAGTGAAGCTGCGACTACGGCCATGCGTAGCACCGACATATCAAGCTCTTCTTTAGAAATCATGTTTTTTCTGGCCAGCTTTTTACGGCGTTCGGCTTCATTTTTTGCCAGATTGTAGGAGGCTCTATATTGTTTGACCTCGGCCTGGTGTCGTTTTACCTTTTGCTTTAACGCTGCAACCTCTTGCACCGTTCGCGCCAGTTCACTCTGCGCACGGTCGAGGGCATTCTTTTGCGTTCCACCGTCGAGTTTAATGAGTGGCTGTCCCGCTTCGACATAGTCACCTTCCTCGGCACCGAGCCACATCACGATGTCATCGAGTTGTGAACTGACAGTAATAATGTCGCCGGTGGTATAGGCATTGTCCGTTGCGACAAAGTGTCGATTATCTAAATAATTCATCACTACATAGCTGACAGCACTAAGTAGCACGATGACGATTAACAGGCTCCAGGAACGTCTCATAAGATCTCTTGAATGTGGGTGCTCCTGAGCATGAATAATGGCAAGTTTGCTCTTACTTCAAGCTGGGGAGCCACGGCTTTAGGGCGGGTGAGTTAGGGCGTGGATTGTAAAGAGAGAACGTTGATCTGTCAACGTTGATGGGTCAACGACTGTTATGGTGGGTATAACCCTTGCTTATGTTTGGTGATGATTTTTGATGAGCTATCGCTAGTGTGGACTGTGGTAGGGGTAAGAATACGAGCATAAAAAAGCCCCGCAAATGCAGGGCTTTTTAAGGTGCTTGTTAAGGTAAGGCGAGTAGCCTACCTAGGTGTTTACAAGCTTAAGCACTTTCGACAATCTGCTCCGCCGCAATCAGCTTGCCGTCATCGGCCGCTGCCTGGAAGGAGGCAATCTGGTCGAAATTCATGTAGCTGTAAATTTCATCAGCCATTGAATCGATGCTGGAAGCTTTCTCGAGGTATTCCTCTGGCGTAGGTAAGCGACCCAAGATGCCACTGATAGCAGCCAGTTCAGCTGAGCCCAGGAAGACATCGGCACCATCACCCAAACGGTTGGGGAAGTTACGGGTTGAAGTGGAGATAACCGTCGACCCCGGTGCAACTCGTGCCTGGTTACCCATGCACAGTGAGCAGCCGGGCATTTCGGTGCGCGCACCAACGCGGCCGTAGATGTTGTAGTAGCCTTCTTCCATCAGAGTGTGCTCGTCCATACGCGTGGGTGGCACAATCCAGAAGCGCGCTTTCAGCTCGCCGGGTTTGGTTTGCTCAAGCAGTTTGCCTGCAGCGCGGAAGTGACCGATATTGGTCATGCACGAACCGATGAACACTTCTTCAATGCTGCTGCCAGCAACGCTTGAAAGCAGACGTGCATCGTCGGGATCGTTGGGTGCGCAAATGATAGGCTCTTTGACTTCGTCGAGGTCGATTTCGATAATCGCTGCGTACTCGGCATCGGCATCGGCAGACATCAAAGAAGGTGCAGCCAGCCACTCTTCCATCTTCACAGCGCGGCGCTCGAGGGTGCGAATATCGCCGTAGCCCTGAGAGATCATCCAGCGCAACATGGTGATGTTAGAACGCAGATATTCGGCAACGGCATCTTCGTCCATTTTAATGGTGCAACCGGAGGCAGAACGCTCGGCAGAGGCATCGGATAATTCAAAGGCCTGCTCAACCGTGAGGCCTTCAATACCTTCAATTTCCAGTACGCGGCCAGAGAAAATGTTCTTCTTGCCTTCTTTATCAACGGTCAACAAACCCTGCTGAATGCCGTAGTAGGGAATGGCGTGAACCAGATCGCGCAGTGTAATACCGGGCTGCATTTTGCCTTTAAAACGAACCAGTACTGATTCGGGCATATCCAGAGGCATAACACCGGTGGCGGCAGCAAAAGCCACGAGACCAGAACCCGCGGGGAAGGAGATGCCCATGGGGAAGCGCGTGTGTGAATCGCCGCCGGTGCCGACAGTGTCGGGCAACAACATGCGGTTCAACCAGCTGTGAATAATGCCGTCGCCGGGGCGCAAAGAAACACCGCCACGGTTTTTAATAAAGTCGGGCAGGCTGTGCTGAGTTTCGATATCAACGGGCTTGGGGTAGGCCGCTGTGTGGCAGAAAGACTGCATCACCAGATCGGCTGAAAAGCCCAGGCAAGCCAGGTCTTTCAGTTCGTCACGGGTCATTGGGCCAGTGGTGTCCTGTGAGCCAACGGTGGTCATCAGTGGCTCGCAGTAAGTGCCGGGGCGAATACCTTCAACGCCGCAGGCCTTGCCAACCATCTTCTGTGCCAGAGTGAAACCTTTGCCGGTATCGACAGGCTGAGCCGGAGCGCGGAAGGCTTCGCTTTCTGGTAGATCGAGAGCTTCGCGGGCACGCTTGGTGAGGCCACGGCCGATGATCAGATTGATACGTCCGCCAGCCTGTACTTCGTCGAGAATAACGTCTGACTTGAATTCATACTCAGACAGTACATCGCCGCTTTCGTGGTCGAGGATTTTACCCTCGTAGGGACGGATCTCGATCACCTGGCCGTAGTCGATTTTTTCAACCGGGGCTTCAAAAACCAGTGCGCCGGAATCTTCCATGGTGTTGAAGAAGATAGGAGCGACTTTACCGCCGATGCAAATACCACCGCCGCGCTTGTTGGGTACGCCGGGCAGATCGTCGCCCATGTACCAAAGTACAGAGTTGGTGGCTGATTTACGCGAGGAGCCGGTACCGACAACATCGCCAAGGAAGGTCACAGGGTGGCCTTTCTTCTTTAATTCATCGATTTGTTCTTCGTTGTTCTGAATGCCTTCGCGGGGGATTTTGTACATCGCTTTGGCGTGAACGGGGATGTCAGGGCGTGACCAGGCGTCGGGTGCCGGTGACAGGTCGTCGGTGTTGGTTTCGCCAACTACTTTAAACACAGTGGTGACAATTTTTTCGGCAACGGCGGGGCGAGCGGTGAACCACTCGGCATCGGCCCATGACTGAATCACGGCTTTCGCGTTGGCATTACCCGCTTTGGCTTTCTCGTCGACATCGTGGAAGGCGTCAAACATTAGCAGGGTATGCTTCAGTTGCTCACCCGCTAGCGCGCCGAGCTCAGTGTCGTCGAGAGCATCAACTAGCGTGGTGATGTTGTAGCCGCCGAGCATCATGCCCAGTAGCTTAATGGCGTGGGCTTTATCGATTAAAGGCGATGTCGCTTCACCTTTAACAATGGCAGAGAGAAAACCGGCTTTAACGTAGGCGGCTTCATCAACGCCCGGTGGTACGCGGTTGGTGATGAGCTCGAGTAATAATTCGTCTTCGCCAGCGGGTGGCGCTTTTAGCAGCTCAACCAGATCGGCGGTCCACTCAGGACTCAGGGGTTTAGCGGGAACGCCTTCTGCGGCGCGTTCTTCTACGTGTTTGCGGTATGCTTCTAGCACGGTAATTTTCCTTTCATTGGTTGGCGTTACCCGTTGCGGTGGTGACCGAATACGGGGCTATCAATGACACACATCGATGGGTGGGCCGGCAAGCCCGGGTGCGAATTCTACAGTAAAAAGCGCTGACTGTAATGGCTTGCGGGTGCTGGATTTTCGAGAAAAGGGCTGGTTATAAGCATTACTTTTTAATTACTGCTAATTAAGAGCTTAAGTCCTGTTTGTTGCGGTGATCCCGCAAATAGGCGACCCAGTAAACAGCCGCGACTAACAAGGTGCCGCCCACCAAATTACCCGCCGTCACCGCCGCGAGATTCATACCGGCCCCCTGCAACGATACTGCACCCTGAGTGTCGAGTATTAGCCCATAGGGTAGAAAGAACCAGTTGGCGATGGAGTGCTCAAAGCCGAGGGCGACAAAGGCGGTAATGGGGAAGATGATCGCCAGTACCTTGTCGGTGACGCTGTGTCCGCCCATCTCAAGCCAGACGGCCAGGCAGACCAGTACATTGCAGAGAATGCCCCGGGCAAAGGCTTCACCCAGAGACAGGCCAGCTTTACCGGCGGCGATTTGATGTGCCGTTTCGCCCACCGCACCGCCGCCGAGACCGGCAACGTCGGCCCAAACTACCAGCAACACTGTGCCCAGGCAGCCGATGACATTGCCGAAATAGGAAATAAGCCAGTTGCGAATAATACTGCGAGTGCTGATCAACTTACTCGCCCAGGCCATAGCCAGCAAATTATTACCGGTGAATAATTCGGCGCCGCCAACCACGACCAAAATTAGCCCCAGGCTAAAACTTAAGCCACCGAGTAAGCGGGTGATGCCAAAGCCAAGACTGCTATCGGTGACCACAAGGCAAAAGAAGATGGCACCCAGTGAAATAAAAGCCCCGGCAAGTACCGCCAGAGTGAATAGTGTCAGGCCCTTAAGGTGGGCTTTGGCAACACCCATACCCTCAACCTGTCGCGCTATTTCCTTTGGTGAGTAGGCGTCGTTCAAATGCTCTTTCCTGGTCATCGCATTTAAGTCCGGGTTGATGTTTATAGCCTTGCTTGTTGAGCTAGATCTTGCAGTACAATGCACGACTTATCTCCATTTATCTATTGGGATCTCTTTGTGATAAATAACGATGTACTACGCCGTATCCGCTACACCTTCGATTTTAGTGATGACAAAATGATAGCGATTTTCGCCCTCGCCGACTACAAAGCGACGCGGGCGGAAATTAGCGCCTGGCTGAAAAAGGATGAAGACCCCGAGGGTGAGGTTTGCAAAGACCCGTATCTGGCTATGTTTCTTAATGGCTTGATTAATGACCGGCGTGGTAAAAGAGACGGCCCCCAGCCCGAGCCTGAAAAGCGCTTAAGCAATAATGCGGTTTTTATGAAATTGAAAATTGCGCTTAACCTAAAGGCGGAAGACGTACTGGAGATACTTGAGTTAGCGGGCTTTGCCATGAGCAAGCACGAGCTTAGTGCCTTTTTCCGCAAGCCCGGCCACAAACACTACCGTACCTGTCACGACCAAATCCTGCGTAACTTTCTCAAAGGTGTGCAGCTTAAATACCGCCGCAGTGATGAGGCAACAAACCCCTCGGTGTGGAAATAGCGTCTGTAATTAAGTAGTGCGCACTCAGTAACAAATTTTAAGGATCAACAATGACAGAGCAAACCATTGCCGAGCAATGTGTGGCAAAAATCATCGACAACGATAATGTTGTCAATGGTCTGGGTATTCGTTTAGTGAGTGCGGAGCAGGGGCGAGCGGTACTGGCGATGACCGTGCGTGAAGATATGCTCAACTCCTTAGGCCAGTGTCATGGCGGTATGAGCTTCACCCTGGCCGATGCCGCTTTTGCCTGCGCCAGCGTGTCGAGTAATCAGGCCGGTGTCGGCGCCCACGCAGCAATGGATTATATTCGTCCGGGAATGTTGGGTGATGTGCTCACCGCCACAGCAACAGTGCGCCATCAGGGACGATCGGCGAGTTTGGTTGAAGTGGTCGTTGAGAATCAAAAAGGCAAGCAAATCGCTCTGCTCCATGGTCGCTCACACAATTTTGATCAGGCTTTTATTGAAAGCAAAGCGGGCTAACTTTTTGTAAATTTATGTCCGAAAAAACCCTTTAATCGTTATTTAATTATTAATAGACCACCATGCACAGCAACGAGGCAAACATGAAAGATGCATTTATCTGCGATGCCATTCGCACACCTATTGGCCGTTTTGGCGGTTCCCTCTCCTCGGTTCGCACCGATGATTTAGGCGCTATCCCTATCAAAGCCTTGATGGCGCGCAACCCGCAAGTCAACTGGTCGGCGGTGGACGATGTTTACTACGGCTGTGCCAATCAGGCGGGTGAAGACAATCGCAATGTGGCGCGCATGAGTGGTTTACTGGCAGGCCTCGATACCGCTGTGCCCGGCGTTACACTCAACCGCTTGTGTGGTTCGGGCCTTGATGCCGTGGGCAGTGCTGCTCGGGCCATTCGTTGTGGCGAGGCCGATCTGGTGATCGCCGGCGGTGTTGAATCCATGTCGCGCGCACCGATGGTGATGCCCAAAGCCGATAGCGCCTTTAGTCGTAATGCTGAAATTTACGACACCACACTGGGTTGGCGCTTTGTGAATAAATTAATGAAGAGTCAGTACGGCACCGACTCCATGCCCGAAACTGCAGAAAATGTCGCGGCCGATTACAGCATTGAACGGGAAGCTCAGGACAAGTTTGCTCTGGCCAGCCAGCAGCGAGCCGCAGCGGCACAGGCCAATGGTGTATTGGCCCAGGAGATTTGCCCGGTGACCATTCCCCGTCGCAAACAGGAACCTTTGATTTTCGACAAAGATGAGCATCCCCGCGCCACCAGCCCCGAGGCCCTGGCTAAATTGGGCACACCTTTTAAAGAAAATGGCACGGTCACTGCGGGTAACGCCTCCGGTATTAACGACGGAAGTTGTGCGCTGTTATTGGCTTCGGCCTCGGCAGTGGCGGAGTACGGCTTGCTGCCAAAAGCCCGTATTGTCGCCATGGCCAGCGCCGGGGTTGACCCCCGTGTGATGGGTATTGGCCCGGTGCCCGCAACGCGCAAAGTGCTGGCCAGTGCCGGTTTGACGCTTGAACAAATGGACGTGATCGAACTGAACGAAGCCTTCGCAGCCCAGGGTTTGGCGGTCACTCGTGAACTCGGTCTGGCCGATGATGCCGCCCATGTAAATCCAAATGGTGGTGCCATTGCGCTCGGTCATCCTCTCGGAGCCAGCGGTGCTCGACTGGCAACTACCGCCATGTATCAACTGCAACGTACCGGTGGGCGCTACGCGCTTTGCACTATGTGTATAGGAGTAGGACAAGGTATTGCTTTGATTATTGAGCGGGTTTAATCAACCCTGAGTTCAAGTAACAAGTGCAACACCCAGAAATAAATTACATTAAAAGCGATAAGCCTCGCTTTATAGAATAGAGACCACATTATGAAAAAACTTTGGGAACCCTCAGCGGCACGTCAGGCAGCATCTAACATGAGCGCTTATATGTGCTGGCTCAGTGAGCGCACAGGGCAGACCTTTAGCGATTACGACAGTCTCTATCAGTGGTCGATAGAAAACCTCGAAGAGTTCTGGCAAAGCATTTGGGATTATTTCGAGATGCAATCGCCAACCCCTTATAAGCAAGTGCTTTCGAGTAAGACGATGCCCGGTGCCCGCTGGTTTGAAGGGGCGAGTGTTAATTTTGCCGAGCATATTTTTCGTGCCGGTGAGGACAGCCGTCCGGCCATCATGGCGGAGTCTGAGTTTCGCGAACTCTATGAAGTGAGTTGGGCGGAACTCCATGAAAAGGTCGCTAAGCTCGCCCATTATTTACGTGAGCTAGGCGTTGAGAAGGGCGATCGGGTAGTGGCGTATATGCCCAATATTCCCGAAACCGTTATCGCCTTTTTGGCAGCTAATTCTATCGGTGCGGTGTGGTCCAGTTGCTCGCCCGATTTCGGCACCAGCAGTGTGGTTGACCGCTTCCAGCAAATATCGCCGAAGGTACTATTTGCCGTTAATGGCTATACCTATAACGGTAAAAATATTGACCGCTGCGGTGAAGTGGCTTTATTACAGCAACAATTGCCCAGTCTCGAGCGAGTGATTACGCTCAACTATGTCAGTAGCGAGGGTGTTGATAACGAACAGATTCAGGGTGAGGCCTTTATCGACTGGGAGCAGGCGCTGGATAACGCAGCTACCGATATTGTCTTTGAGCAGCTGCCCTTCGATCACCCCATCTGGACGCTTTATTCATCGGGCACCACCGGCATTCCCAAGGCGATTACCCATGGCCATGGCGGTATTTTGATCGAACAATACAAACACATGGCCCTGCACTGTGACATTAAACCCGGCGACCGTTTCTTCTGGTTTTCAACTACCGGCTGGGTGATGTGGAATATTGGCCTGTCCTCAATGCTCGCCGGTGCGGTGCTGGTGATGTATGACGGCAACCCCGCTTACCCCGAAGTCGATAAGCTCTGGTCTCTGGCCGAGCGGGCACAGTTGCAACAGTTTGGCGGCGGTGCTGCCTACTATATTGCCGGCATGAAAGCGGGCCTGGAGCCGGGTAAGCAGTTTGACCTTAGTGCCTTAAAAACACTGGGTTCTACGGGTTCACCCCTGCCGGAAGAGGGTTTCGAGTGGATTTACAAGAGTGTTAAAGAAGATCTCTGGCTGATATCAATGAGTGGCGGCACCGATATCGCCTCTGCTTTTATAGGCTCATCACCACTGTTGCCGGTGTACTCCGGTGAGATTCAGTGCCGTATGCTCGGTGTAGATGTGCGTGCCCTCGATGACGATGGCAATGCCCTGGTCGGTGAAGTGGGTGAAATGGTGATTACTCAACCCATGCCCTCGATGCCTATTTATTTCTGGAACGACACTGACGATAAACGCTATAAAGAAAGCTATTTTGAAGAGTACCCCGGCCTATGGCGTCACGGCGACTGGATGGTGCTGTCGAGTGAAGGAACGCTGCAAATTATGGGTCGCTCCGACTCGACGCTTAATCGTGGCGGTATTCGCATCGGCACCAGCGAAGTTTATCGCGGTGTTGAAAATGTCGATGCCATTGCCGACAGCCTGGTGGTCAGCATTGAGCTATCCGGTGGCCGGGCTTACATGCCTCTATTTGTGCAACTAAAACCGGGCCTGACCTTAAACGACGATATTGTGAAGCAAATAAAAGTCGCGCTGCGCAAAGACTTTACGCCGCGCCATGTGCCCGATGAGGTTTTTCAAATTGATGAAATACCTTACACCATGACCGGTAAAAAACTCGAAACTCCGGTGAAGAAAATTTTAATGGGTTTTGATCTGGAAAAATCAGTGAATAGAGATTCCATGCGCAACCCGGAGACAATCGATTACTTTATCGACTTCGCCGAAAAAACCCGCAGTATGTAGATGTTTTATTTCCGACAATTGGAGAATTATTGATGAAACGATTGAGTCAGTTATTTTTTGTTTTTGTTTTCAGTACGCTACCCGCTCTGGCTGAAAATCCGGTCACGGCTGTGGATAAACGCGAGGTCTTAGTACTGTCGCCCATGCAGCGGGAACACGTGCTGGGCGAAATGCGTGCTTTGTTAACAGGGGTACAGAATATCCTTGGGGCGCTGGCTGAAGATGATATGAAGGCCGTGGCCGACATTGCCCGCCCACTGGGTTCTAATATGGCAGGCAAAGTAGAGGATCATCTCAAGGGTGTATTACCGAAGCATTTCATGCAGCTGGGTATGGCTGCTCACCGGGATTTCGACAGCATAGCCACACTCGCAGAATCGGGTGCGGATAGTAAAGCAGTGCTGAGTGAATTAAATCGTTCGATGAATAAATGCCAGGCCTGCCATGCGCACTATCAAATTTATCCTTTGAAAAGCAGTATCAGGGAAGAGAAAAACTCACATCACGGCCATTAAGCGATGCGAGCCTTTTCTTTTAGAGGCTCAAACGCTACAACGGCTTAAAGTATTCTCGTCGGTGTGATTGAAAACCTTGCCGTAAATATCTAGCACGGTTGTCTCTTTGTAACGTAATGCTGTGGCATCGACATTTATCTGATGTTCAAAGCCGATAGTTTTTGCCTTGTCGCGCATAAAGGGCGACTGGACAATCGACCAGTCCGGATCGTCAATTTTGGCGGCGACCTTTAATTCAATAGTTGTCGCTGAGCTGTCACCGGCAAAAGTGCCGCCGGCGAGAATACCCACGGCGCGGGGTACGAACAGGGAGTGCATAACGATCTGCTGTGCTGCATCCCACATCCAGTAGCCAGTTTCATCGTGAAATACGGCATCGTCGCTAAGTCTTTTCACCACCTGGTGATAGCGCAACACAGCCAGGGTTTGCTGCCCGGCATTGGTGACGGTACCGGCCTCTGCAAAGTCCAGTGTTTCGTAATAGGACGTGCTCTCTTCACCCTCGGGCTCAGGCGCAAGGTCAGTGCCTTTGTTGCCTTCCCAGCGACCAATCAATAATTGCAGTGGGCCGTAGTCGATTGTCTTGCTGCTATCACTCATGATTTTTTGTCGTCCTGAGGTGTGGGTGGCCGTTAATTGTAGCGCTTATTGTTCAGCGTCGAATTGATCCTGTGTAAAAATAAAATCATTGGGGACTGCAGTGCTAGACTATCCCTCTAACTGGGTGTTGGTTGCTCAGTTACTGACGGCTCAAGGACGTCCGTATTTAAAAAATCAAGTACACCCTGAAATACACTGTTTTTGAGAGGATAAAATAATGACAGATCAACCCAACGCGGGAATGGCTGAATTCTGGAACGGTAAGGGCGGCGAAAGCTGGGTCAGCCGGGAAGCGAGACTCGAGGCCAGCTTACGACCCTTTGGCCAACAAGCGATGGCTGCCGGCGCTATTACAGCAGGGCAGAGAATTCTCGATATCGGTTTTGGCTGTGGTGATAGCACTATTGAGCTGGCCGGAAAAGTAGGGCCAGAGGGGCAAGTGCACGGGGTGGATATTTCCGTTGCCATGGTCGACGCGGCAGAAAAGAAAGCGACACAAAAGGGTGTCACCAATGTTTCGTTTGAATGTGCCGATGCGCAGACAAAGGCCTTTGCGGTTGATAATTACGATCTGGTTTTCTCTCGTTTTGGCGTCATGTTTTTTGACGACCCCATTGGCGCCTTCAAAAATATTTATTCGGCTTTAAAGCCGGGTGGTCGCCTCGCCTTTATTTGCTGGGCACCACGGGCGGAAAATGCCTGGGTCGGTTTACCGCTACAGGTAGTTGCCAAACACCTGAGTTTGCCTGCACCACCGGGTATAGATGAGCCGGGGCCTTTTTCGCTGAGTGAAGAGCCTCGCGTTAGCGGCATTCTTGACGCAGCGGGCTTTGCCAATATTGCCGTTGAGTCATTTCAAACACCCTTTGTATTGGGTGGGGATGTTGATGAGGCCTTGAGTTTTCTGATGCAGCTTGCTCCCTCCGGCAGTGCTATTAACAATGCAGAGGCTGACGATGAAACGCGGGCGCGGATTGCTGTTGATATGGCGGAGTTACTTAAATCATACGAGAGCGACAAGGGCGTTAGTATGAATGCGGCAGCTTTGTTGGTGACGGCGAGGAAAGTGTAAATAAGAAGACTTCTTTTGAAAAATCAGGTTTTTCGAAGAAGTCGTGACTGTAATAGATGAGTAGGTCGGGAGCGACTTTAAGTCGTGCAGGTTTGCTATCGAATATAGGGCCAGCTCCGAGAGAGCTGACCCAGCCTATATCACTTTTCTTCGAAGTCTCTGGCAGTGGGTGACAATTCGCCAAACTCTCCACCTGTGGGAAGTGCGGGCTTGAAGTCGAGATGGCAGCCCTCGCAAATTTCTACGATCCTATCGCCAACCTTTGATATGGCATCCAGATCGCGAGCTTTGACCGCAACTACGGCACCGGCACCAACCTCACGTAGCTGATCCGACCACTTTTGCCATTTCTCGTTGCCAGCCCACTCAGCATCCATCGGGCCGGTGCCGGGTATGCCCAACAGGGCTCCGCCAATTTCGAGTTGTACAGCACGGCGTTCCAGTTCACGCCACTCTTTGTCAGTTTTTGGGTTGTGCCAGGCTGCGACCCAGATGGGATCTGCGGCCTGATTAACCATTGCGACCATCACCGAATTGAGACTTACCGGTAAACGCATCGTTGCTTGCGCGGGTGTAGCGGGGGCCTTCTCAGAAGTGGGTACTTTTTGCTCGGAGCAAGCCGTCGTCAACAAGAGACTGGCACCCACCAGAATCAAAGATTTTTTGCATATGTGATGAATTTTTTTCATAGCTAGTGCCTCTTTAATTAACGTTGCTTGAGTTTTGTATCACGGTGCAGTTATAAAGCCTTGGATACTTAACAGTGTAAATTACATTAGCCGATAGGCCACATAAATACTAATGATAAGAATAATTACCCTTTCTACCGAAGGCAAGCTGTCATAAATATAAGCCCTGGCGAGTTGATATGTGTCATTTTAGAGGGTGCTACTGATTAGCGGATAATAAAGTTTCTCTATCAAGTACATTATCGGGGCGTGTATATTTACTTTTGTAGAATTATGAAAGCCGATAATAAAAGAGACTGACAATAATGAACCAACCCTCAAGCTATACGCCACCCAAGATCTGGGCATGGGATGCCGAAAGCGGCGGCCGCTGGGCAAGCATCAACAGGCCAATAGCGGGCTCCACCCATGAAAAGTCATTACCTGTGGGGCAGCACCCAATACAGCTTTACTCCCTCGGCACACCGAATGGCGTGAAAGTGACGGTGATGCTGGAGGAGTTATTAGCTTTGGGTAAGAGTGGGGCAGAGTACGACGCCTACTTAATTGATATTGCCGATGGCGATCAATTTGGTAGTGGTTTTGTTGAGGTAAATCCGAATTCTAAAATCCCTGCCATGCTTGACCAAAGTACAGAGTCGCCAATTCGAATTTTTGAATCCGGTGCCATGCTGCTTTATTTAGCGGAAAAGTTTGATGCTCTGTTGCCCTCTGATCAGTCTCAGCGCGCGGAATGTTTGTCGTGGTTATTTTGGCAAATGGGCAGTGCTCCCTATCTGGGTGGTGGCTTTGGTCATTTCTACGCCTATGCACCGATTAAAATTGAATACTGCATTGACCGCTATGCCATGGAGGTTAAACGTCAGTTAGATGTGCTGGATCGTCATTTGGCTGATAAGCAATATATGTGCGGTGATGAGTACACGATTGCCGATATCGCCATTTGGCCCTGGTATGGTTTGCTGGTACTCGATGGTATTTATGATGCCTCGGAATTTCTCGACACAGATTCTTATCGTAATCTCAATCGTTGGGCGCAAAACATAAGTGAGCGAAAGGCCGTACAACGCGGAAGAATGGTGAATTGTGCCTGGGGGCCAGCAGAAGGGCAGCTTCATGAGCGGCACAATGCCAGTGACTTTGAAATGCGTACTCAGGATAAAATTGAATCACAGAAACAAATTTAAAATAATAGGCAAATAATAATGACTAAAGATTTTGATGCGGAATATATTCTTTATGAAACACCTGAAGACGGCATTGCCCGCATTGTGCTCAATCGTCCAGCGACGGCAAATGCTCAGGATACGCAGTTTCTCTACGAATTAAACTCAGCCTTTGACCGTGCCGCCCACGATGATGATATTCGTGTGATTATTCTCGCCGCCAACGGCAAGCACTTTTCATCAGGTCACGATTTGGGTGAGCAAGATTGGTACGAGAATATGTACAAGCACGACACAGTCGGCCCCTTTTGTGGTTTTACCTGTGAGGGCGCGGAAGCACAAATGAGTCGTGAGGAAGAAATTTACCTGGGCTTTAGCGAACGTTGGCGCAATATTCCCAAGCCGACGATTGCAGCAGTGCAGGGTAAATGTATTGCCGGTGGCCTGATGCTGGCCTGGCCCTGCGACATTATTATTGCCACAGATGATGCGAGTTTTACTGATCCCACGGTGAGTTTTGGTGTTAGTGGCATTGAGCACTTTACCCACTTTTGGGAAGTCGGTGCCCGCAAGGCGAAGGAAATGTTATTTACCTCCGATGCCATTCTCGCAGAAGACGCCCTGCGTTTAGGTATGGTCAATCAGGTGGTATCGCGAGATGAGCTGGAAGAAGCAACGCTGGTGATGGCTCGCAAAATCGCCGCTAAATCACGCTTTGCCCTCAAGCTAACCAAGAAGGCCATCAACGCCTGTCAGGATGCCCAGGGTCGCGAGCTGGCCATGGATAATGCTTTCCACTTACACCAGCTAGCGCATACCCATTGGTTGAAGCTCTACGACACGCTTCTCGACCCCAGTGGTTTGCCCGAGGCGACACGCAAGGCATTGGGTATGAAAGTTGACGAGACTAAAGACTAAAGAGTAAAAAATAAATGGCTCGGCCTTCTTTAAGATTAAAAGGAAGAGATTAAACCTCTGTATCTTCGGGAGCATCTTCGGGGCCAACCCAGAAGCGGGGGTTGTAGGCAACTTCCCAAAGATAACCATCGGGCTCTTTGTTATCTATGCCGCTCGTTTGGCTTGCTGCTTCTGCATCGTCGGCAAGGGCTTGATAATCGTACAGGCTCAGCCAGCTGCCATTAAGTGTGAAGAAGGCAACTTCCGGTGGTGATGCCATTTGGGGGAAACCGAGACCATCTTTATAGAAAGCCACAGATTTTGCCATATCTGTAACCCCCAGGGTAATCATGCTGATTCTGGGCTTCATTTTTGCTTACCTTAGACAGGCCTTCTGATTTAATTTTTAAATTTCGATTTTCGATTATCAGCATATCAAGAAGGGCAGTCATTTGTAATTCTTGTATGTTTTGACTTTGTTCTTTAACAGGCTGTTGAAATCACACTTGTCGATTGAATTCTGGCCCCGTAAAAACAGCTAAATAATGGGACTCTAAGTCTCGTATAATTAGACGTGTTGTTTTCACCAAAACCATGAGGTCTGAAATTGGCAAAGAAATACTACGTTGTATGGGAAGGAAGGGAAACGGGAATATTCACGGATTGGAATGCCTGCAAAAATCAGGTTGAAAAGTTTGCCGGTGCGAAATATAAGTCCTTCAAGACATTGGGGGAAGCTGAAGCCGCTTTTCATGGCACGAGCGCAACCCCGGTTAAAAATCCCCCGACAAAAGATACATTATCGAAAGGCTCATCGACCAGGAAGAAAACATCGGCGCAAGGCCTTAAAACGTATACCGCTGATGAAATTGCGGCCTTGCTTATCGATACAAAAATATTTACCGATGGCGGCTGCGAACCTAACCCTGGTGAAGCAGGTTCTGGCGTTGCGGTGTATCGTAACGATGCCGTTGCTGAGCTTTGGTATGGCTTATATGACCCGAAAGGCACTAATAACACCGCAGAGTTAAATGCATTAAACCAGGCGCTGATCATGGCGCAAAATGAAATTGAAAACGATCAATCTGTCGTTATTTTTTGCGATTCCAAATATTCTATTCAATGCATTACCCAGTGGGCCCTTGGCTGGCAGAAGAAAGGCTGGACAAAGAAGGGCGGTGAAATCAAGAATTTGGCGCTGATCAAAGAGATGTTCGCA
>Ga0209826_1000493_pt1 | contig 28226 bp, 25 predicted proteins | sample GOMGulsemesocosm_5_FD_184637 | JGI IMG/M metagenome (GOLD analysis project Ga0209826, IMG submission 184637) | Methane-oxidizing microbial communities from mesocosms in the Gulf of Mexico - GOM15C Gulf of Mexico (SPAdes) (version 2) | ecosystem: Environmental > Aquatic > Marine > Cold seeps... | reverse complement strand
TGAGCTAGATGCGCCCTTTTTATTTTTTACTCATGATCAAGTATGGCCACGCCCGTTATTCGGTACGCTTAATATAATTACAGCAGCTAGCATGGGAGTTTATGGTAGTTTTACTTGGCCATTTGATTCGGGGGAAAACTTAAAAAAAGGTGCTATGGGCATCTTAATGAGTTTGCCTGAATTAGCTTTTTTTAATATCCGTAAAGGGAGTTATAAGCACCTAGCCTTTCCAGTGAGTGCTGATTAGGAGTTGATGTTACACGTAGATTAAAAAATAGAAATAGTAGTAATTGGATCAGTTTTTAGGTTCTTCCATTATGAGAAATATTTGTGGGAGGGGCTTTTAGCCGCGATTTCATACGCTAATTTTACGAATGATGCATATCAAACTCACTAATATCAACGCTATCAACTTGCTCAGGATCAAGGAACTTCTGCGCGTATTCTAAGTAACAACCACTGCTTAGAAATAAGTGAAATAACTCAGGGTCGATATGCTGATCTTTTGCCATATGACTCATAATGCGAATCGCTTCACTGAGTGGCTTGGCTTTTTTATAGGGTCGATCTGATGCTGTTAGCGCTTCAAAAATATCGGCGATAGCCATTATGCGTGCGGTTAATGGCATATCTGCTGCAGTTAAGCGTTTTGGATAGCCTGTGCCATTCATTTTTTCATGATGACTACCAGCTACTAGAGGCACATCTGCTAAATGCTTAGGGTAGGGTAGATTTTCCAGCATGATAATCGTTTGTACGATATGGTCATTGATTTTGAATCGCTCTTCTGTAGTCAATGTGCCTTTTTCAATGCTTAAATTATAAAGTTCACCGCGATTGTATTTATACTCAGGCACATCCAGTTTGAACCCCCACGGGTTATCCCGTGGAATCTTATCACCTGCTCCGCGTTCAATAATATGTTCGGCTTTGTCATCTAATAGTTTTTCTTGTACTGGAAGTACTTTGGTGGCTGTTTTTTGTTGACGCTGGCTCTCTTCCCAAGATACACCGAGCCGATCATCTAAAGTTCTCGTCCATGTGTATTCGGCAATTTCTGCAAGGCGTTGAGTTTTTTCTGGAGCCATGAATTCTCCACCTTCATTACATTCAGCAATAAAGGCGAAATCATTATCTAACTGTTGTAATTTGGCTTCTAAATTTAGGCGCAGAGACTCAGGCTCCATACCTTTAGCTATTTGCTGCCAATAGTCAATTTTCGCATCTCTCTTTAGCACTTCAACTCGCATTCTAATTTCATGAATCCGGTCATAGATAGTTTCTAATTTAGTGGATTTATCGACCACATATTCAGGTGTGGTGACTTTGCCACAATCGTGCAACCAGCTTGCGATATGCAGTGATTCCCACTGATCTTCATCAAGCTCAAATTCTTTATAAGGCCCTGATGTGCTATTGCAGGCAGCTTGAGCGATTAATTTGGCGATTTCAGGAACTCTAGCGCAGTGACCACCGGTATAAGGTGACTTAGAGTCAATGGCATCGGCAATCAGCTTAATAAATGAAGCGAGTAAGGCTTTTTGCATCATAAGCAACTGCCGACTCTCTAAAGAAACTGCGGCAAAATCTGAGAGTTGCCGTACAAAAGCTAAGTGCTCTTCATTGTTCTGATTCGTGCCTTGCTTTTTGTATAGTAGGCACAGTAAGCCAATAGTTTCTTCGTCTCTATTACGTAGTGGTAGAGCTATGATTTTAACGGCATCAGTCTCTAGCTTATCGAGTAAAGGATTTAATGGGTTAGGCTGATCTACTGATAGCTCTATTTGGCTGCTTTCTTTTTTCTTTAAGGCCTGAGCCAGCGCATTATTTTCACCAGAAGGAATTTCAGGCAGGTCGCTAAGGTTCTTAACATCCAGCGTACCCATGTGCATAAAGCTAGGTTTTAAGCAGTGTTTCTGATCGTCATAAAGATAAGTTAAAGCAGCGTCAGCTTGGCTAATTTGGGTGGTTTGTTGCGTTGTACTCTGCAATAGATCGTCTAAATTTTGTTCGCCGGCAAGTGAGTGAATAAGCGAGAGAAATTGGCTGATGGTGCTTTTCATCATTGTCATCGCTACAGCAAGCTCTTCTACTTCAGTAATAGCGGAGCGAGTTGTAATGGGGCTACTGAAATCAAAGCGACTAATGACTCCTGCTTCACCTGCTAAATAGCGAATAGGCTTGGATATTTGTCGAGCAAATAGCCAAATAATAGGGATGGCGATTAAGATAATAATGGCTGCTAGAAGTATTGATTGATCACGTATTTTGGTCGCTGTATTTAATAATTCATCTTCTGGGGAGACCATTAAGACAAAAAAGCTAAGTCCTCCTGGTATGTGCATCTCGCGTATCGCTCCGAGCCACTTTTTCTGGTTAAACATAAAATTAAGCGGTTGCGAGACAAGTTGCAAATTTTTACTCAAAAAGGCAAGCACATCGCTACCAAGCTCATCGAGCTTAGCTATTTTAAAATTGCCTTCTGTCGTTTCAATAATAAGGCGATTAATGTCGCCATAAACCAGTGCGTCACCATTTTTTTCGAAAACAACGATTTTGGTATTGGGCGTTGCTGTATTTTGTATGAGGATGTTAGATAGCTGCCCCAGCGTTACATCTGCAGCAATAACAACACCTTTAGTTGGTGCTTGCAGTGTTAGCGTTGTGCCGACTTGGCGAATAAAATAAAATAAATACGGGTTAGTAGAGCTGGCTTTATACTCTTCTAATGCTTGTGTATACCACGGTCGAATACGTGGGTCATAGTTTGTTTCAATCGCTGGGTCTCGGCCCAACTCTAACAATTGAGCGGTATAGAAAATTCGTACTAAGCTACGCTGGCCGTGTGCATCGGTATTGATATTATCCACCACAAAAGCTGCATCTTGAGGTGTATTAAAGGTCTGGCGCAGAAGTTCAGAGTTAATCGGGCGCATAATAAAGTAATCGCCATTTGGGTAAGCAATTTGCATGGCCGATAACTTATCTTCATTGTTCAGTGCTGTACTGAATAGGGGCAGTGATTTTAGTCGGTCATCTAAAGAGTTTGCTTGAGTAATAGGCGATAGAGCCAAGAGGCTAATGCTTTGATTGCTTGATTTAAGTAAGCCACCAAAATTGAGAGTAAGTTCTCGATTGATTTGTTCAAAGACTAGGTCGCCACCGGCAATAAGAAGTTCTGATGTTTTGCTATAGTGTTGCCAACTGAGTGCTGCGCCAAATATTAACGTAAGGCTAATAAATAATGAGCTGATGGTGAAGTGTAGTGAGTATGAACTGCGTTTTTTTGCTGGCATAAGTCTAACTTCCTTGAGAAAAGATTTGCTGCGCCTTACACCTGTCTTTCGTGTTACTTCATGCTAACAGCAAAGAGTGCGTGTCATTAAGCAAGTTCATGCCTGATTATCGCTATTTTTCACATAATTTAACCATTGATTTGCGGATTTTCTCGTTTTTTGGTATTTTCGAGCTTTTTGAAATGCGCTTTTAGCTGCAGATAATTGCTCTGTTTCATAAAGGCTCATACCTAGTAAAATATAAGCTTCTCCCTCTCCGGTTTGCTTTAATCCGCCTTTTTTCAATGCTTTATTGATAGCAGTAATGGCTTCGTGCCAAAGTTCTTGTTCAACATGAATACGAGCTAGCTGTAAGTAAAGTTCACCTTTATTATTTAGGGCTGAAGCTTTTTCTAGCGCGGCAATGGCTTGTTTGTATTCCTTGGCATTGGTCCATGCGCTAGCAAGTAGTTCCCAATGTGCAGAGTTTTCTTTAACCCGTTGACTACCTAGCTCTTTGGCTAATAAATTGGCTGCTTGATAGGGCTGTTTGTTGTACATGTATAAATTAAACAGCTGTAAAATTTGCGCTTCGGTTTGGAGGTAGCCTTTTTTGTAAGCGAGGTCCTGAATATTGAGTGCTTGTTTAAATCGACTTAATTGTTGGTATGTTGCTGCAAGTTGCAGCCAATAAGCTTTTTTATCTGGGTAACTGGCTATCAGTTTTTTTAAAATACCTGCCGCAGCTGAATAGTTTTCTAATTCATAATGCAGCGCGAGATTGAGTTGAAACCAGCTTTCTTGTGGTTTTTTTGACTGTTTAATCGCCTGCTCTATATAAGGCAAAGCTTTGCGATATTGTTTTAATTGTGTATAAGCATTAGCGAGTAGTACCGAAACTTGCTGATTTGAATGCGTTGGATTTTTTCTTACCCAAGGCTGTAAGGTATTAACCGCTTTTTGATATTGTTCTGTAGCCATATACAGCTGGCCTAAATTAAGCAGGGCTTGTTGCTGTTGTTTCTCAGGTAAAGCTTGTGTGGCAAGGCATTGCTCTAATGATTTCGCGGCTTTCCTATAATTATTTTCTAGCGCATAAACAGAGGACAAGCTACGCAAAGCAAGCGCCTGCTCATAACTTTTATCTTTTAATTCGGGGATGATTTTTTCTAGTTTTTTACGCGCTTGTGGGTAAGCTTGGCTGCTAATCAGCGCTTCGGTTTTAGTTAACTGCTTGTATAGCCACGGTGAAATCGGTGGTGCTTTTTCTTCTTCCGCTTGTGCCGGAACGCCTGCAAGTAAGCTTAGGCTAATTAATCCGATTTTGAGGCTTTGATGAATGAGTTTTCTCATCGAGATAGCTTAAATTCTAAAGTTTGCACCGCACGCTGTTCTTGAGCTTCACCGGCGATAATAAGAGGTTTAAATTTCCAGCGTTTAATCGCTTTTAATGCTGAGCGGTTAAATATTGAACTTGGTTTTGCATCAATCACTACAGCATCTTTCACCTTACCTTCTGTGGTGATGGTGAATTCTATTTTTACCCAGCCTTGGATGCGTCGGTTTGCCGCGCGCATAGGGTATTGCGGTGGAATTCTTACCAGTGGGATAACGCTGGTGCTGGTGGCTCGCGCACCCATTTGTATATTCTGGCCGCTGAGTACCGAGCCGCTAAAATTACTACTTTGTAGGGGAATATCCAAGTTTGGCATATCCATATCTGGCGCAGCAACTTTGGACACTTGAGCTGTATAAGCTTTCATCTTTGGTTGAGCAGGGCGTTTTTTAGGTTTAGGCTTGTTCGGAACCTGTCTTTCTTTAGTTTGAGTTTGTGATTCTTGCTTTAAACGAACAAAGTCAGTCATGCGTAAATTGTCAGTTTTTTTTAAGCCTTGTTGATTATTCATCACCATATACTGCATACCCCAAAACAGCGCGAGGGCAATAACTATTCCTGACAGTAAAGAGAAGGCAATACGAATCACTGTGACTCCGACTGAGTAGCAATAGAAGCGTTCATAATGCCAGCTAGACGGACTTGGTCCATAACTTGAATTAAGACGTGAGTTTTGGTTTCTCTGTCGGCGGCAATAATCACTGATCCTAAAGGGTTTTCAGCGTGTAAACGTGAAACATTGGCACGAACCGCACGAATATCCACCTGGCGTTTATCAATCCAAACATCACCATTAGGTTTTATGCCGACAATAATATTGCCTTGAGCTTTAGTCTCAGCTGTTTTTGCGCTGGGACGATTCACGTCTATACCCGACTCTTTCACGAATGAAGTGGTGACAATAAAGAAAATTAGCATGATAAAGACGATATCTAGCATCGGCGTCATATCGATATCAGCATTTTGGTCAGTTGATGAGCGGTTATTTCTACGGCGCATAAGTGTATCGTTGATTAATGATATTTTAATAAATCTGCCAAGTGATGTGATTCATCACTGACGCGTTCTTCAATAAGTTTGCTGAAATACAAGCCGGCAATCGCAATGACCATGCCAGCCATAGTGGGTATGGTTGCCTTAGAAACGCCAGCTGCCATAGCGCGCGCATTGCCGGTGCCAGTAATCGCCATGACATCAAAAACATGGATCATGCCAGTGACCGTGCCCAATAGTCCGAGTAAAGGGCAGAGAGCAATAAGCATTTTTATCGCTGGTACGCCTTTACGAGTTTGAATTAAGATTTCTGAAATCATTGCTCGACGAATAAATAGCGCATGTGCTGAGTTTTTGTCGGTACGCTGATTCCATAGCGCAAAACATTCGTTGCGCATTTTCGGGTACAGTTGCTTGAAAAATAGTAGGCGCTCAATAATCAAGCACCATAAAATTATCGCGACACCCAAAATCAGCCATAAAACATCGCCGCCGGAATGCAGGAAATTGCGAATAGCTTCGAGAAATGCCAGTTGTTCAGTCATTATTTACCTGCACGGCGACTCATGACGCCTGCGCTTTGCTCATCTAAAATTTGTACTAAAGTACGGCTGCGTGAGGCTACTAGATTATGCAAAAATAATAAGGGAATCGCTACGCATAAGCCTAGCATAGTCGTGACCAATGCTTGTGAAATACCATTAGCCATCAGCTTGGGATCGCCCGTGCCAAATAAACTAATAGACTGGAAGGTGGCGATCATGCCGGTTACTGTGCCGAGTAAACCTAATAAAGGTGCTACAGCTGCAAATAGTTTGATCAATGACAGGCCTTTTTCTAGACTCGGTACTTCGCGAGTTATGGCTTCGTCGAGTACCAGCTCTAAGGCACCAGTATCTTGTGCTGAGCTTTGTTCGGTAGCGTTTAAAATTCGGCCTAGTGGATTATCAGCGCTTGTGACAGGGTTATTGATTTGTTTTTGTATTTTTCCACCAGTGAGTGTTAAAGCAACTAAGCGTATTAAGGCATAGACAAAGCCAAAAGCACCTAAAGCAAGAATAATATAGCCAATGACGCCGCCCTGATCGATACGCTCTTGCGTGTCAGGTGTTTGGATTAACATGCTGAGCATGACGCCACGAGTTGGATCAATTGCCACGGGCATTTGACCAGCAGAAGCTTGACTAAAAGGCGCGGCTAAATCTAGGTATTTACTTTCTGGTTGGCGCGCTAAGCTAACCAACATTTTTGTTTCGGGCGAAAAGCGTAAATATTCACCTTTTGCTAGCGCATTAAATGCACCGATACGAATCACTTCAGCTTTTTCACTATTGCCATTTGCGGCTTCAATGGTGCGCTTAAAGCGTACGACTTTACCGGTTTCAGTCATTTCATGTTGTAAGGTAAACCATAAGGTTTCTAGCTGGTCTATCGTGGGCAGGGCTTTGCTATTAGCAATGCTATCAAGTTTTTCTGTACGATCTGGGTATTGCGCTGAAACCAGTGAGCCTAATAGATCTGCTGTTAAGTCGCCAGCGGCCTGACGAGCAACGCCAAATAATTCACCTAGTTCACCACTATTGTCTTTAAGCTGCGTTTCTAGTTTGCTGAGTAATTCTTCATTGCTTTGTAAGTGATCTTTTAATTGAGTGCTCAGCCTTTCTTGCTTGGTCAATTCGGCTTTAGCGGCACTTAATAATTGTTGTTGCGTTTGTTTCTCGGCAAGAAATTCAGCTTCACGCGCACGATTAATTTTGCTTTCAATAGATTGGGTTTGTTTTACGTCACGTAATAGTTGGTCTAGATTTTGGTGCTCTGCCCAAGCACTATTTGATAGTAAAAAAATAAATAAGAAATAAAGGGGGAATCTCATTGCACTGCCTCCGTTGCTGCAGAAACAGGTAATGATAATAAGTCGGGAGCTGCCTCTTTACGTGCAATACGTAAACCTTGGCGTATTGCATTGCGGTATTTATTGGCTAAAGGCTCCCAGCGTTTTTCAGTTTTATCCCAAAAACCAGTTTCACTGCCATCAAGACGCTGATAATACAAAGCAACGCGGCCGAGACGTAAGAAATCTACTGAGCTAATTGCACCATTTAATTCGATATTGGCACGGTAAGCTTCAATGGTGTTGCCGTAACTATTTTCGATTTGATAAGCTTCGATTAGGCGGCGAAACTTTTCTGCATTGGTCACGTCAGCACGGGTCATCATGTCTTTTAGGCTAGTAATGCGTTGTTGACGTTCTTCTGGTAAAAACGGTAAATCAAGCTGAACGAATTGTTCTAAGCTACTTTGCATATTTAAAATTAATGGCACAATTTCGCGCTGTGTAATTTCAATCTCTTGCAATTGTTGTTCTAAGGAGGATTTTTCTGCTTCCTGAGAATTGAGTAAGTTTTTCAAATACGCGTTATAAGTAAGCAAGGTTTTTGTTTGGCGGGTTGCCGAGCGATACTGCTCTAACATCTTGCGCGTGCGGTCATCTAGGGCATTAATTTTAGACTGTGATTTAACTGCGTCGGTATGGATTGCAGTTTCTGTCTTTATGGCTTGCGAAAGAGTGTCGGCATTAGCGGGTAGCGTACATAGATTTAATGCCGTGGCAACGGCGATCAATTGAAGCTTGCGAGATAAAAGAAACATAGAAGAGGAGGAAAGCTAATAAAGAAAATTATAAAAACTTTAGCACAGCTAGAGCAAAAGGCAATTGCTTATTTTATTCGGAAGTAGAATAAGAGCGGAGTTTTTGTGAATAAAAACTCCGCTCAGTTTTTGTGCTAATCCCGTTTGGAATTATAAAGAATCACCAATGGTACGTTGGTAAAAAGGCCATTTTTTAACATGTAAATATTGTCTAATGGGTGACTTAATAATCGAGACACATAAGGCGATAGAAAATAAACACCAGACTGCAGCAAACTCATTTGGGTCATCTGTCAATGCATCTGAAAGTACTGGGCCGACCAGTAAATGAAACAGAACAAAGCGGTATGATCCATAAAGAAATGGCATATAAAAGCCGATCCAAAGATAGACAAAGCCATGTAGTCCACCTTCAAATCCTGGTAACCAAGAAACAGGGGGCGACATAATGTCATTTAAGGGCAATTGCCAAGCAATATGCCAGGCTCCAGTGGTTGAGCAGACTTGTGTGCCGCAAACCGCTTCGGTGCCAATAACGCAAAGTCCTGCCCATGCAAACGGCATCATTTTAACGATCATTGCTAATGCAGCGACAGCGCACAAAGTGTAAACCGTTGTTCTGATTTTTAGCTTAACGCTTTCAGGGATAAAGTACATCGCGACCATATTGATAAAAAATGGTTGAAACGCAATGTGCAGATACCCAAAAAGCGTGAGTATCTGGTTGGTGGGCGAGTTACATTCATCAATATAAACATAAGTCGCGGCTTGTAATAGCTCCATTAGCGCGAAAAAAGTTAATGGAATCCAAAGCTCTTTAGATTCTCTTTTAGAGGCAACATAGACGGCTGTTCCCAGTCCAATTGTTGCTAAAACTGCGGATGCTTCTCCACTCCAACACATACGAAACCTCGAATAAATTGTTATTATTATAAAAACGATAGGCTGAGTATTGCAAAGCGACTACTTAATTTGCTTTGCAATACTCAGCCTATAAAAAGCTATTAGCTTTTAGCTAATAGCTTTGCTGTACCATGATGCTTATGCAAACTACAAAGCGTCACCGACCGTACGTTGATAGTAAGGCCATTTTTTTACATGCAAATATTTTCTAATCGGTGATTTAATGACCGAAACGCACAAAGCAATAGAGAATAAACACCAAACCGCTGAAAATTCATTAGGGTCATCAGTCGTCATATCTGCAATCATAGGGCCAATTAAATAATGAAAGCCGACAAAGCGCCATGACCCATAAATAAGAGGCAAATAAAAGGCTATTAAAATATAAACAAAGCCATGTAAGCCCCATTCAAAGCCAGGTAGCCAGGAAACGGGGTCGGACATAATGCCATTTAGCGGCATTTGCCAAGCAATGTGCCATGCGCCTGAAACGGAGCAAATCTGTTCGCCACAGAAACCTTCTTGGCCGATATTACATAAGCCAGCCCATGCGAATGGGAACATTTTTACGATCATAGCCAAGGCGGCAACAGCACATAAGGTATAAACTGTCGTTCTGATTTTTAGTTTGACGCTCTCGGGAATGAAATACATTGCCACCATATTGACAAAGAACGGCTGGAAGGCAATATGGAGATAACCAAACAGAGTAAGAATCTGATTTTGCGGGGAGCTACAGTCATCTATGTAGACATAAGTCGCCGCTTGTAACAGCTCCATTAATGCAAAATATGTTAACGGAATCCATAACTCCTTAGATTCCCCTTTTAGTGCAACATAAGTTGCTGTTGCTAGTCCAACAGTCGCTAAAACTCCTGACGCTTCCCCACTCCAACACATACCTAAAGACCTCTAGTAAAATATTATTATTTTTATTGTAAAATAACCGTCAATTATACCTTATTCTGTCGAGTCAAAACTTATTAATATGGTGCGATTTTGGCGTTATTTTAGTTAGTCCAGTCCAGGTCTTTCTTGTTGAGGAGTGAGTTATACCAATCTCGGTAAGTAATCACTGTAATAGGCCTTATCCCTGAAATTTTTAATCGGGAATTCATGTGTGCACTATAGATTTTTGCTAAAACTTGTGTCCACGTTTGGCTGGGTAAGATGCAGAAATGACGGGTTCCCTCGGTTAATGAGTTTAAGTGGGTTGGTGTTATATAGGCAGGGCTTGGGCTGTGACTTGTTTTTGAGAGGGGGGGTGAAAGCAGGTTATTATGAATCGCTAATTTTTTGGAGGGCTTGGGAGGTTATTATTAGGTATAAAAAAAGCAGCTAATAGCTGCTTTTTAGAGGATATGGATTATTTCTTTTGAGACTTAAAATCTCGGAACTCTTTCCCGGTATAAACCTGCCTTGGGCGACCAATGCGTTGCCCAGGCTCAGCCATCATTTCTAGCCAGTGAGATACCCAGCCAGATGTGCGAGCAATGGTAAACATTACGGTGAACATATCAACAGGGATATTCAAGGCTTTATAGATAATGCCAGAATAAAAATCAACATTTGGATATAATTTTTTCTCGATAAAGTACTCATCCTTTAATGCGTACTCTTCCAGTGCTAAAGCAAGCTCAAACAATGGGTCATTGCCTGGGGTTTGCTCAAGAACCTCGTAGCATGCTTTGCGAATAATTGTCGCTCGGGGGTCAAAGTTTTTATAAACTCGGTGCCCGAAGCCCATTAATCGGAAAGGGTCGTTTTTATCTTTAGCTTTAGCTATATATTCAGGAATTCGATCAACTGAGCCAATTTCCTCTAGCATGCTTAATACGGCCTCGTTGGCTCCGCCGTGGGCAGGCCCCCAGAGCGCACCAATACCCGCTGCAATACATGCGTAAGGATTAGCGCCGGTACTGCTGGCTAAACGCACAGTAGAGGTGCTGGCGTTTTGTTCGTGATCCGCGTGCAAGATAAATAATAGGTTCAACGCTTTAACAGCAGTTGGGCTAATATAATTATCTTTATCGATATACTTCTGAGAAGGCAAAGAAAACATCATATTTAGGAAGTTTTCACAGTAACTCAGGTCAGCGCGAGGATAAACAAAGGGAAAACCAATAGAGTGACGATGACAGGCGGCTGCAATAACCGGCATCTTTGCTAGCATGCGCATCGCTGAAATGCGGCGATGCTCAGGGTCATCCATATTTAATTCGCTATGATAAAAAGCAGATAAAGAGCCTACAATTCCGACCATCATAGCCATAGGATGAGCATCATAATGGAAGCCATCAATAAAGTTACGCATTGCTTCGTGAAGCATCGCGTGCTGACCAATTTCATGCTCAAATTCAGCTTGTTCTACTGGGTTCCCTAATTCGCCATTCATTAACAAATAGGCGACTTCTAGGAATGAGCAATTTTCAGCTAATTGGTCTATAGGGTAGCCCCTATATAGCAAGACACCTTTTTCGCCGTCAATGTAAGTGATCGAGCTTTTGCAGCTGGCTGTTGACATAAAGCCAGGGTCAAATGTAAATAGACCCATTTGCTTATTTAGCGAGCTTACATCAATAACGGGTGTACCAATAGTCCCTCTACGTAAAGGGAAATCAGCTTCCTTTCCAGTGGAGTTATCTTTTATGGTGAATGTGTCTTGTGTCATTGATTGTTTCCTAATGCTTTTCCGTGAAACGAAAAATAGCTTATTTGCTATAACGCTTACGGAATTTATCTACACGACCTGCCGTATCAACGACACGTTGTTTTCCTGTATAGAATGGATGGCAAGCTGAGCATACCTCGATATGTAAATCTTTACCTAAGACAGAGCCTGTAGTGAACTCGTTACCACAACCGCAAGTAACGGTTATTTGTTTATATTCTGGGTGGATTTCTGGTTTCATAGTGACCTTTAATACGTCTAAAATTCGACTAATATACAATTTTGAACAGAGTATAATACTTCTTTTATGGAATGTCTGCAAGATATGTATGTTTTTTGTGATTAATATTGCTGTTTCTTATTTAAAAGTTAAGTTGACTGGATGCTTTTTTATTAAAGTTAATACTATGGTTATTGAGCATAGTATTAACTTTTGAGTTCGGGCAAGGCCTTGACTTCTAAATCAAATCTCTAGTTTTGTTAATTTGCTTAAAGTTTAAGCTAATTTCTACTGTTCTCGCCATCGTTTTCTTGACTATATTTAAAAATAAACTAATATCAAACCATTGATACGTACTTCATAAAGGAATTTTATCCATGATATTTAAAAGAAAAATTGTGGCACTTAATGCCCTTCTTTTACTTCTTTCTCCACCTGTTTACTCTAAGCTGTTTGATCTGGGTGTTAACAATCCTGGAGATACTGGGTCTGTTAGCACCCCAGACGATACTGAGTCGACTGCACTAGTTGCGCTAGAAGATTCTGTAACCATAGTGGCTAATAAAGAGGCTGAAATCACGGGAAATGTTTTAGATAATGACAGTAATGGTGATTTTGCGACATTGACTAGCTCCGTTGTTGGTAAGTATGGTTATATTATCTTTAATAGTGACGGCAGTTTTTCCTATACTCTAGATAGTAACTCTTCTGGGGTGATTGCTTTAAAAGCTAGAGAGCTTGTCGCTGATCGATTTACTTATCGTTATTCAGATAAGCTTGGTAATAGCGTTGACTCTGCCTTGAATGTTAGTGTTATTGGTAATCCCGTTGATAATAATGGCAATACTGTGTTTGAGCAGCCGGAAGATGCGCCTTTTGATAATGTGGATATAGAATTTAATGATCGCTCAGCGAAAGCTACGCCACTGAATTCTGCGCTTAATATTAAAGGGCATTTACATGATTCTGGCGATAAAGACTGGTTTAGAATACCTAGCGAAGGCACAGAATCGCTTATTTTAGAGGTCTGCCCTCAAGGTAGTAGTTGTTTTGGGCAAAAAAGTTGGGTCTTGTATGTATTTGATAGTGCCTTACTTACCAAGGAGACGGAAGAGCGGGTTTATCAGTTCAGTCGTTGGGTTAATGAGACAGGATCTGACCAAGACCTTTCTGGGCAAGTAATAACAAATGCAAATGCCGGAATATCCAACCATATGTATTTAGCTTATAATGCTGGTTTTTTTGATGGGGCTCTTATCGGTGTCGTTGACCCTTGCTTCGGTACATTAAATTCCGTAGAGGTGGGGCTTCCAGATAACCCAAAAGATGCAAATGGTAACCCTGTGCTTGATGCTGATGGCAATCCTGTTAAGCCCCAAGATTATCTTGTTGCTATCTCGTCACCCTTAAAAGGATCGGGGGAAGGTGAATGTGGGGATGGAGATATTGTTTTAAATCGAGCTGGCCGTCCGGCGTTAGGTGCGGAAGCGCCAACTATTAAAGATAATGGTGATGGCACATTTAGCACTATTCCTGGTAAAGCAAAAACTTACGAGACCACAGAGGAGTATGTCGTTGTCTCGCCTAATAGTGATGATCAGTACACAATTAAAGTAACGGCCACAGGAAGGAACCCTTTATTATCAGCAGAAGCTCAAAAAGCATCATCTGCGCTAAGTGCTAATAGCCGTACATTGAAAATACCTAAAATACGTATAGGTGAGCAGCTCTTTAGTGCAAATTTAGAGTTAAGACCAGGCGTTGATGGTGAGCCTTTAGTCTTTTCGATAGCTGATATTGCGGCATTAGGTTCAGGTGCTATTGCTGATGCGTTCCAAGCAACTTACAACCCTGATAATCAACAAGTTATCTTTCCTAGGGTGACGGTTAATGCTACCGGTGAGGCTTATTCAGCTATTTTACAATATCATGCGGCAACCGCTGGTTCTACTGCTTGGCTAGAGGTCATTCAAGCAACGCTAATCAAGTAATCTTCCTTTTTTACCTCAGCGCTCAAGTTAATTGACTTAACTTGAGCGCATCCTCTATTTCTTCTTATGCGCATCATTACTGTAAATACTAATGGAATTCGTGCTGCAGAGCGCAAAGGTTTTTTTCCTTGGCTCGCACAGCAAAATGCAGATGTCGTTTGCATTCAAGAAACCAAAGCTCAGCCTGACCAGCTTACAGCGGATGCATTTCATCCCGAAGGCTATTATTGCTATTATCATAGCGCTATAAAAAAGGGTTATAGTGGCGTGGCCATTTACAGCAAGCACAAGCCAAATAAAGTTATCGAGGGTATGGGGTTTGATGATATTGACTGCGAGGGTCGCTACCTAGAAGTGCAAATCGGTAATCTTAGTGTGGTCTCTTTATACCTCCCTTCTGGTTCCTCTAAAGAAGAGAGGCAGGCCTTTAAATACGACGTTATGGGGCGTTTTATGCCGTATTTACAGGAGCGCGCTAATGATGGGCGTGACTATGTGGTGTGTGGTGATTGGAATATAGCTCATAAAGAAATAGACCTAAAAAACTGGAAAGCTAATCAGAAAAACTCAGGTTTTTTACCTGAAGAACGTGCCTGGATGACGCAATTATTTGAGCAAGAGTCATGGCATGATGCTTTTAGGCTTGTTAACCAAGAGGCGGATCAATACACTTGGTGGTCAAATAGAGGGCAGGCCTGGGCTAAAAATGTCGGTTGGCGTATTGACTACCATGTGATTAGTGAGCAGCTTAAAGATAAAGTTTTGAGTACTTCCATTTACAAAGATGAACGATTCTCCGATCATGCACCTTTGATTGTGGATTATGATTATGCCTTGTAATTAAGGATGCGCATAAAATAAGGCTTGCAAAATGAAGGTTGGTGCTTTATTGCTTATAAATGTAGGCTAAAGCGTCAGCCCTCGGTCAGTGCTTAATCGTGGTTAAAGTCACTCCCACAAAAATTACCTCTCACCTTTACTTTTGCTTAGGCTGTAAGCGCATTAAATGCATTACCAGTATGATCGCAGGTAAGCCTGCGAACGAGGCGTAGAGAAAAAACATATGATAGCCATAACCATCAACAATCAGCCCAGATAGTCCGCCTAATAATTTAGCAGGTAAGGTCATTAGTGAGCTAAATAGAGCGTATTGTGTTGCAGTATAGGCGGTGTTGGTTAGGCTGGATAAATAGGCAATAAAAACAGAGGTTGCTATACCACCACTTAAATTATCCGCACTGATGACTAGGGCTAGGAGCTTAAGGCTTGGCTCGGATACTGCTAACAGTACAAATAGTAAGTTAGTTGCAGCAACGAGTATTGCGCCTAGTAAAAGCGGTTTCATAAGGCCGTAACGAATCACTAACAAGCCTCCTAATGATGCGCCAAAGATAGTCATAAAAAAGCCAAATATCTTACTTACATCGGCTATTTCTTGCTTACTAAAGCCTAAGTCTAAATAAAAGGGGTTGGCCATCACACCCATGGTAATATCGCTCATTTTGTAGAGTGCAATTAAGCTTAAAATCCAGATACCTAGTTTACCATTGCGTACAAAAAATTCTGCAAAAGGGCTGATGACGGAATCAGAAAACCAAATACTCAGTTTTGCTAGTAAGCTTTTTTTCTCATGAATACCTAAGGCGTTTTCAATTTTATGCTCTAGCTCCTTTGTTTTGGCGTCTTGTTGGTGTTTGGGTTCGCGAATCAGCATAGTTGTTGTAATGCCAATAAACATCAGTAATGCCATTGCTGAATAGGCGGCATTCCAGCCAATAAAATCAGCGATATAAAAAGCGCCAGCACCTGAAGCTAATAGCGCAACGCGATAGCCAAAGACGTACATAGCGGCCATCGCTGCTTGATATTCGGGATGTATTGCTTCAATACGATAGGCATCAATAACAATATCTTGTGTGGCAGAACAAAATGCGATAAATACTGCTACGCCTGCTATTAATTCAATTTGTGTTTGTGGATTTAATTCGGCTAAAGTCATTAAGCCGGCAGCAATACCGATTTGTGCAAGCAGCATCCAGCTACGACGCTTGCCCAATAAGTGCGTTAAAAAAGGAAGTTTTAGGCTATCGACAACAGGCGCCCAAACCACTTTGATTGAATAAGTGACACCTACCCAGCTAAAAAAACCGATAACAGATAAGGTGACGCCAGCATCGCGAAGCCAAGCAGATAAGGTTGAAAATACTAATAAAAAAGGTAGTCCGGCGGAAAAACCGAGAAAGGACATGCCTAGTACTCGTGGCTGTAGGTAAGCAGAAAAAGCTTGTTTCCAACTGTGTTCAGTCATAAATATTCAGGTATTGCTTGTAAGTTTCGGGCTTATACTTAAGGCGACACATTAAGGTAAGGTACACATTGCATACCTTTCAGTGTAACAACATACCCTACATAAACTGTACCGACTAGTAAAATACTAGCCTAGGTTTCAGTGGGGGAGTTGCGAGATAAGGCGATTATATCGCTGCTAAAAGCCGCCTCCAATAAAGATATGACACAAAAAAAGGGAGTAGAATTGCATTCTACTCCCTTCTATAAGGCATTCAGCTTTAAACTGATTACCTTAGACTTTAACCATTGATCAAGTAATGTACAGCAATACTTGCCGCATAACCAGCAGCAATCACAGGAGTCCATTTTAAATGGCTAAAGAATGTGTATTTATGGTTAGAAGAGCCCATTAATGCCACACCAGCAGCAGAACCAACAGACAACATTGATCCACCTGTACCAGCTGTTAACGTCACTAATAACCACTGATATAAATCCATATCTAAGTTCATGCTTAATACCGCAAACATCACTGGAATATTATCAACAATTGCAGACATCACACCGACAAGAATATTCGCTGGAGTTTGACCTAAGCCATCGTACATCGCTTCAGATAGTAACTCTAAGTAACCGATATAACCTAAACCACCCACGGCAAAAACTACGCCGAAGAAGAAGAATAAAGTGTCCCATTCTGCATCGCGAACTTTATCAAAAATATCAAACGGGCTATGTCGGTCATCGTCCACATTTGATTTGTAAAGTGCTTGTATTCTATAGCCATAAACCATTAACACGCCTAAGCCAGCCATCATGCCCATAAACGGAGGTAAATGTAATACTTGCTTAAAGCTAACTGCAGTGACAATTGTTAGTACAAATAACACACACACTTGGATTGCGCCTGGTTTTAAAACAATAGCTTCCTCATGTGTAGTAGGCGGCTGCTCATCAGGGACAGCAAAATACATAATAGCAGCAGGGACAGCATAGTTAACTACTGATGGAATGAATAAGTTGAAGAAATCAAAGAATTCAGCATAACCCGCTTGCCATACCATTAAAGTAGTAATATCACCAAATGGGCTGAACGCTCCACCGGCATTAGCGGCAATCACCAAGTTAACAAAACCAATAGCAATAAATTTCTCGTTGTCTTTACCAACTGCTAATACTACCGCGCCAACTAATAAAGCAGCGGTTAAGTTATCGGCAATCGCTGATAAGAAGAAAGTAACTATGCCCGTAATTAAAAACAACTGTCTGTAGCCGAATTGTTTTCTAACCATCCAAGAACGTAAAGCTTCAAATACATTACGTTCAGCCATGGCATTGATGTAAGTCATTGCAACTAATAAGAACAGCATTAATGCCGCATATTCTTTTAAGTTGAACTCAAACGCTTCATGTAGCGCTTCCGTAGAAACCCCCGCCTCAGCAGCCAATACAGCAGCATGCGCCCAAATAACGGCAGCAGCAATAATCACAGGCTTAGATTTACGTAGCCCAGTGAACTCTTCAGCCATAACAAAGCCATAGGCAATGATAAAGATCAGAACAGTATATATACCCCGCTCAGTTCCGGTTAAGCCTAAGTTAGAAATGGCTTCCTCAGCCATTGCCAGCTGTGGCATGCCCATCAGTGCAGCAAAAATGAATAATAAACGTAACAAAACGACCCCCTAGCCCTTAATTTATAAATTATTTTAATTGTTTTAAGTATGGTGAAACTCAACCGGCAATAATATCACTAACCAATTAACTTTGTCATTTAATCGCTGGCGGTATATCATAAAAGTTTAAGCTCAACCCGCCTACATAAGTGCATTTCTATGTATCAATATACCGATAAAGATCAAACAATCATTGATGAACGCGTGACCCAGTTTCGTGATCAAACTGAGCGTTTTTTAAAGGGTGAAATTCCTGACGACAAATACCGTGCATTACGTTTAATGAATGGTGTTTATATCCAAACTCATGCTCCACTACTACGTGTTGCTGGCCCTTATGGCTTATTGTCTAGTAATCAAGTCAGAAAATTAGCGTCTATTGCGCGTGATTATGACAAGGGTTATTGCCATTTCACAACTCGCCAAAATATTCAATTCAACTGGCCTGCATTAGAAAGGGTCCCAGATATTCTTGAAGAATTAGCCAGCGTACAAATGCATGCTATTCAAACCAGTGGAAACTGCCTTAGAAATACAACCTCTGATCAGTTAGCCGGCGTTTGCAAAGATGAAATAGAAGACCCACGTCCTTATTGCGAAATTATTCGTCAATGGACTATTTTGCATCCAGAATTTGCCTATTTACCGCGTAAATTTAAGATTGCAGTGAGTGGTGCGAAACTTGATCGTGCGGCGACACAGTTTCATGATATCGGCTTGCATTTAGTTGAAAATGAGCAAGGTGTTGTTGGTTTTAAAGTATTTGTTGGTGGCGGTCTAGGTCGTACGCCAGTGATTGGCCAAATGATTAAGCCTTTTCTGGAAAAAGAGCATCTACTCTCTTATTTAGAGGCTATCGTGCGTGTCTATAACTTAAATGGACGACGCGATAATAAATATAAAGCGCGCATTAAAATCTTAGTACGAGAAACTGGGCTGGCTGAATTTAGCCAGCAAGTTGATACTGAATGGGCTTTAATTAAAGATCAACTGGCTATTCCTACAGAGCATATTAATGCAATGCAAGCTCAGTTTGCATTGCCTGCTTACCAGTCTGATGCTGCACAAGATACTCGTTATGCCGAACATTTAGCTAAAGATAGTCGCTTTGCAACTTGGGTTAAGCATAATACGGCTGAGCATAAAATAGACGGCTACCGTGCTGTTTATATTTCTTTAAAAGCGCCAGATAGTCCGCCAGGAGATTGCACCGATGTACAGCTTGATGCAATTGCCAGTTTAGCGGATGAATACAGCTTTGGTATGGTGCGGACAACACATCGTCAAAACTTAGTTTTAGCTGATATTAAACAAGCGGATTTATTTGTCTTGTGGCAAAAACTAGAAAGCTTAAAGCTAGCAACGCCCAATATTGGTAAAGCAACCGATATGATTTGTTGCCCTGGTTTAGATTACTGCGGATTAGCACTGGCTGGTTCAATTGGCGTAGCTAAAGAAATCAACGAAAGCTTGGATTCGATCGATTATGTGCATGATTTAGGTGATATAAAAATTAATATCTCTGGCTGTATGAATGGCTGTGCGCATCAAAGTGTGGGGCATATCGGAATTTTAGGTGTGGATAAGAAAGGTGAAGAATGGTACCAGGTCACATTGGGTGGCTCATCAGAAAATGATGCGGCTATTGGTGATCGTTTAGGGCCTGCTGTTAGTAAAGAAGAAATTACACCGGTGGTAGTAAAACTACTGGAAGTTTATCTTGAGCAGCGTCTTAATGAAGACGAAGCTTTTCTTACAACTTACCGACGTGTTGGCATGAACCCATTTAAGGAGAGAGTCTATGCAGCTCATTAAAGACAAACAAGTGACTCAAGATAGCTGGGCATTTATCGCTGATGATGCGCCACTGAATGCAGATTTTAATATTGTTTCGCAAGCTCGCTGGCGTAAAGAAGGGGCTGACCTTATTAATCGCAAAGGTGCTCTGGGTTTGCGTTTAGAATCTGATGCGGTAGTTGAAGAGATTGTTGCTGATTTAAAACATTTTCAGCTTATTGAACTACATATTCCCGTTTTTACTGATGGACGTGCCTTTACACATGCGCGATTATTGCGTAGTCGGTTTGGTTTTACCGGTGATATTCGCGGTAGTGGTGATTTTATGCGCGATCAGGTGTTTTATCTGAATCGTGTTGGCGTGAGCAGTTTTGAGTTAAATGACCAAGATAGTGCGCAGGAAGTCATTGCTTCTATGGGTGATTTTTCAGTCGATTATCAAGAGTCTATCGCGTAATAAAGGGGTAGGGCGGACGTTAGTCCGTCCTACTATATTATTAATATTTTAAAATATATCGTATTCGCCTAACTCAGGTATTTTCAATTCTTCTTTGGGTTTGATGTGTGGCGCTTTTTTGTTAGCAGTAAATGCTAATTCAGAAACTGAAACTAACTGCACATCATAAGCTGCAATTCTATGTAGCTCGTCTTGAAGTACGGCCAAAGTATTGATACGCGGGTGAGCAATACCTAAAGCGCTACCATTACGCAAGGCTAGAGCAATGAGCTTTCTAAATTGGCGTCTAATTACTATTTGACTTGGGTCATCGTGATCCAAAAAAACATCTCTTCCTAGGCTTGCTAAGCCAAAGTCTGTTGCCGCTTTTTGAGCTACGCTTGCAGGCGCAGTTTTACTATCAACAAAAAATAGAGTGTCACCATACTTCGTTTTAATTAGCTGCATTATATGACTCATTACCGGATAGTTTTGCGTTAACAAACTGCCTTTATGATTATTCACGCCAGCAATATGCGGGATATCTTGTAACTGACGAATAAATAAACGTTCAAATGCTCCGCCGCTCATAGCTGCACTCAGTTCGTGTCTCTCGCGTTCTTCTAACTCTATTGCCTGCATAGGCGCGTGTAGCATCAACTCCTTGCCTTGTCGGTGCGCTAAGCTAGCTAATGCCTGAGTGTGTGCAGTAAAGGGTAAAAATGAATAAGTTACCGCGCCAGGGAGTTGCAGGGCACTTAAGCTGAGGTCTTTTTGTATACCCATATCATCGATAATAAGGGCTATTCTTGCTTGTTCTTTAGCTTGCAAGCTAAAACTAGCGAGCATAAAAAAACTCAGCGCCCAATAGAAACAAGTTTTTATTGGACTAACTGAGTTTTTCATAAGCAATAACAAGCTAATATTTACTTGAAAATAGCAATACCTTTTAATAGGTTAAGTGCTTCGTTTAGAGGGTAATCACGAATATCAACACCCTTTTCACCTTCTGCTTTTCCTATTTTCTTATCTGCTTTTTTATCGCTTTTCTTTTTATTACCATTCTCTAAGTGGCCAGATAAGTCAGCCTCTTTAACCGGCTGAAACTTTGCTGCTTCTAGTGCTTCTAATTTAAGGCGGTCAAGTGCTATATCAGGCTCTATACCGGTTGCTTGAATGGAGCGCCCAGATGGTGTGAAATAGCGTGCGGTCGTGATTTTTACTGCACCGCCATTGCCAGTAGGTAAGATAGTCTGTACCGAACCTTTACCAAAAGACTTCGTGCCCATAATAATGGCGCGTTTATGATCTTGTAATGCACCAGCGACAATCTCGGAAGCAGAAGCAGATCCAGCGTTAATTAAAACAACTAAGGGCGCGCCATCTAATTCGTCGCCTGAGGTAGCATTAAAATCCATTTGCGAATTTTTAATTCGACCTTCTGTATAGACAATTTTACCTGAATTTAAAAAGGTATCGCTGACCGAAACTGCGCCATCTAAAACGCCGCCAGGATTATTACGTAAATCAAGTACCATGCCTTTTAATGCGCCGCCATTCGCTGTTTTAAGTTCTTGGATCGCTTTTTTGACGGCAGCACCTGTCGGTGATTGAAAACTGCTGATGCGCACATAACCAAATCCATCTTCTAGGGTACGGCTACGCACGCTTTTTACTTTGATAATATCTCGAGTTAAGGTTACGTTAAAAGGTGCATCTTTGCCTTTACGGACGATAGTTAATTCTATATCGCTACCCACTTCACCGCGCATTATTTTAACGGCTTCAGTTAGGGTCATGCCTTTTACTGGTTTTTCATCTAGTTTTATAATTAGATCGCCTGACTGAATGCCTGCGCGTTGTGCGGGCGTTTCATCTATAGGTGAAATGACTTTAATAAAGCCGTCTTCCATCGTTACTTGAATACCTAAGCCACCAAAGCGGCCAGTAGTACCAACCTTTAGCTCTTGGTATTCTTCAGTATCTAAATAGCTAGAGTGTGGATCTAAACCAACTAACATGCCACGGATCGCACTTTCTAATAAATCTTTATCAGAAACTTCTTCAACATAATCTTGTTTGATGCGTCCGAAGATTTCGGTAAATGTTCTTAGCTCTTCAAAAGGCAAAGTAACTGCTTGCGGCTCAGCATCTTTATCTGCGAGCACTGTGCCGGCAGTCGAAAGAAAGATGCCTAGAAAACAGCCTATAAATAATATAAAAATATTTTTTTTATTAACCACGCGCTTTAAACTCCGTTATATAACTTCCAAATGAATTCTATTTTCGATACATTTTATATCAATATAAAGACAAGTAATGTAAAAATTCTGTTGTTTTGAGGTTGATCATGCTTTGCCAATGCAATCAATGAAAACTTAACGCCTTTTTTTACACCATTTTTTGGGGTTAAGTGGCTTATCTTTTTTGCGTATTTCGAAATATAAGCTGGCATCCTCTCGGCCATCACTTCTTCCAACGGTTGCTATGGTGTCTCCTGCCTCGACCCAGTCCCCTTTTTCTTTGTACAAGCTTTGATTGAAGGCATATAAACTCATATAATTTTTATCATGCTTGATGATCACTAATAAGCCATAGCCTTTAAACCAATTTGAAAAAATCACCTGGCCATGAGCAATGGCTTGTACTTGTTTGCCTTCTTTTGTTTTGATTAAAACTCCATCCCACTGGCTGTCAGAGCGTTGACTGCCGAAGGATTTAATAAGTTTGCCTGAAACAGGCCAAGGCAATTTACCTTTCAAACTATAAAAAGGTTGGTTTGTATGTTCGGGCAATTCGGTATCTTTTGTGTCGCGCTGTAATGAGGTAATCAGTCCTTTTAATTTCTGTTCATTCTTTTTGAGTCTGGATAATTGCGAGGCATTGCTTCGGTAGTCTTTTTTGATTTTAACTAAAAGGGATTTACGTTCTGCTGATGTTTTCTTTAACTGAGATTGCTGTTGCTGTTTATTGTTCATTAAATCTGCAACTTGTTGCATTTCTAACTGCTTTTCTTGCTCTAATGTCGTTAAAAGTTCTAGGCTATTATTGATGTGTTGTAGTTTGTCTAAGCGCGCATTATTGAAATATTGATAATAGGTCATTATGCGGCTAGAGCGACTACCATCCTTTTGATTAAACAGAAGTTTTAATTCTTCTTGGCGTCCTAGCGCGTAAGCAGCTTTTACCTGCCCTGCTAAGTGCGATTTTTGTGTGCCTAGCCAGTGGTTTTGTACTTTTAATTCCTTGTGTATTTCTTTAATGCGCCGTTGTTTTTGTTTAACTTGTTTGCTTAGTTGTTGAACGGTACGTGAAATTTCCCCGTATTGTTTTTCTATGCGTTTTAATTCTGAGCTTGCGTTGCTTCGTTGTTTTTTTAAACGCGATAAATTACCCGAAACTGTCTTTATTTTGCTTTGGACTTGGTGTAGTTCTTTATCTTTGTTACTGGCAGCCATACTTAAGGTATGGCTGAATAGAAAAAATAACAGTAGGGTAATTTTCACGTGCGTATATGTTAAGTTTTCAAAATTTAATTAAGTAGCGATTTTCCGTTCATTTCAATCGGTTGCTCTATGCCTAAAATAGCTAGCATCGTCGGCGCTAAATCTTTCAAACTTCCTCCGCCTGATAAATCTCTGCTGCCACCAACATAAACTAAAGGCACGGGGTTGGTTGTATGAGCCGTTTGCGGACCATTTTTAGCGTCACGCATTTGTTCAATATTGCCGTGATCAGCGGTTAGTAGCATTTGTCCGCCCACTTTTTCTAAGGCAGTGACGATGCTCGCAAGTGCGCCGTCTATGGTTTCTACCGCTTTAAGTGCGGCTTCCCATTTGCCCGTGTGGCCGACCATATCGCAGTTGGCATAATTACAGATAATCACATCATATTTTTGTTCAGTAATCGCATTTACTAGATATTCGGTTACTTGGGCGGCATGCATTTCTGGTTGCAAGTCATAGGTTTTTACTTTAGGCGAGGGTACTAAAATACGATCCTCACCGATACTAGGCTGATCAACACCACCGTTCATAAAAAAAGTGACATGTGCATATTTTTCCGTTTCTGCTAAACGCAGTTGTAATAACCCTTGTTGCGCTAATACTTCACCTAAGCTATTTTTTATTTCCACCGAGGCGTAAGCAACTGGGTAAGTGAATTTTTCATGATATTCAGTTAAGGTGGCATAAACACCTTGATGGCCGGCATGTCTGCGCTCAAAGCCAGAGAAATCTATATCAGTAATCGCTTGGCTAATCTCTCTAGCACGGTCAGCGCGAAAGTTCATAAACACAACGGAGTCGTTTACAGCTAAAGTCGTTGCTTTGCCTTGAGCATCAAGGATAACGGTAGGCTCAACAAATTCATCATTTTCATCGCGCTGGTAACTAGTTTGTATTGCTTCAATTGCTGAGGTTTCGGTGTATTCTCCTTGGCCTAGAACAATCAGTTTATGGGCTTTTTGTACGCGCTCCCAACGATTGTCCCTATCCATCGCGTAAAAGCGACCAATAATTGAGGCGATACGACCAACACCGAGTTGGTTTATCTTGTCTTGTAAGCATTTTAATGCGGACTCTGCACTTTTTGGGGCAACATCACGCCCATCTAAAATGGCGTGAACAACAATCTTTTTTAAACCTTTTTGGGCCGCAAGCTCTAGCATGGCTAGAATATGGCTGATATGGCTATGCACGCCGCCTTCTGACAATAAGCCTAGAATATGTAAGGTGCTATTGTTTGTTACTGCGTTATCAACGGCTGAACATAAGGCTAGATTAGTAAAAAAACTGCCATCTTCAATAGCGTCGCTGACGCGAGAAAAATTTTGTGGCACGTATCGGCCTGTGCCTATATGCATATGTCCGACTTCTGAGTTGCCCATTTGTTGGTCAGGTAAACCAACAATACGACCAGAACAGTCGAGCTGGGTCATCGGAAAATTCTTTTGTAAGCTATCCCAGGAAGGCGTGTTGGCCTGAGCAATTGCGTTATACTCAGTTTGTGTGCTCAGGCCGAAGCCATCGAGAATTAATAGTACGAGAGGTTTGGGTTTGGTCATTTTAATCTCCGTAGGAAACCTAAAGTAAGTGCAAATAATTTATCTTGCGTCTAAAATAGACTAGTTTTAGTAAGGTAATATGCCTTCGTTACGAATAATAATCATTGCTAAATAGGGGTGATTTTGCTATTGTTTAGCGTTTTCTAATGTACCGCTATTGTTTAGCGCTTTCTAATGTACAATAGTAGTACATATATATGCCCTAATAGGTCCAGTCACCTTAGTTCCTATTAAGCGTAAAAAATCATCCTTTGTTAAATAGGAAACACATCTAAATGGAAACTATAGATAACCATAACATATACGACGATGCCGATATAGAACGGGCGGCCCGGTGCTTAAAAGCAATGTCACATCCGTTACGTTTAAAAATCCTTTGTGTACTAGGGACTGAAGCGATTAGTGTACAAGATATTGTGGAAAAAGTCGGAACCAGTCAAAGTAATATTTCACAGCACCTCTCTATTTTAAGAGAAAAAGATATTTTAAGCTTTAAAAAAGACGCAAACCGCGTATTCTACTATATAGATGACCCGCGCATGCTTAAGCTTATTGAAATGATGCGTGAGATTTTTTGTCATCAATGCAACTAAATAATCGTTATAATACTTGTCCTGTTAGATTTGATATTTGTCTGCTGACAAGTAAATAAAATCTGGGTTAGCTATATACATACCTATGCCGATCATATTTTTAATTCAAACTTTCCAATAAAGACTCATGATAGACCAATATATCGAATTTGCTTCCAGTCATTGGATGCTTGTTACTGCCTTTTTCGCGGTTACTTTCTTCTTGATTCAAGATATTGTTGAATCTGGCATGCGTAAGTATCAAACTATTTCTCCAATGCTGACTGTAACTAAGTTAAACTCTGGAAGTCCGATTATTGTGGATGTGCGTGAAGCCAGTGAGTTTAAAAAAGGGCATATCGCGGATGCTATTCTTATCCCTCTGGCCAGTATAGAAAAGCAACTTAAAAAAATCGAGTTATATAAAAAAGACGATGTTATTGTTGTTTGCCATACCGGCGCGCGCTCTGGTTCAGCTTGTGCAACACTAACTAAATTAGGCTTTGAAAATGTTTTCTTGATGACAGGTGGCATGCAATCTTGGGAAGAAAATAAACTTCCGATTGTCACTAGCAAAAAATAAACTTAATTTTTCACACACACACTACTTTAAACGATCATGGCTGAAGAAACTAAAGCACAAGAAAAACAATTCTCCATTCAAAAAATTTACACCAAAGATATTTCTTTTGAATCTCCTGCTTCACCACAACTGTTTACTGAAAAATGGGAGCCTGCCGTAGATTTCAATTTGGCTACCAATGCAACACCTTTAGAAAACGCAATGTTTGAAGTGTCTTTGACTGTGACGGTCACAGTCAAAACAGGTGAAACAGTTGCGTACTTAGTTGAAGCAACACAAGCAGGAATTTTCTCATTAGCTGGTTTTACTGATGCTGAAATGGGGCCTATGGTGGGGAGTTTTTGTCCTAATATTTTATTCCCTTATGTGCGTGAAGTCGTTTCAGATTTAGTGGCTAAAGGTGGCTTTCCACAATTATTATTAGCTCCTGTTAATTTTGATGCTTTATATGCGCAACATTTGCAGCAAGCTCAACAAGCAGAAGGCTCTAAAACTTTAAATTAATAATCAATATGACCAGCAAAATTAGCGTTTTTGGAGCCGGATCTTGGGGCACCGCATTAGCCATTCAAGCTGCTAGAAATGGTAATCAAACGATGCTTTGGGGGCACCACCCCAAACATATTCAAAATTTGGCGCGAGATAGACAAAATAAACGTTATCTTGCTGGTTTGTCTTTTCCAGATTCACTACAGGTTACTGATGACCTAAAATTAGCTGCGCAATTTAGCGACATTATTTTAATATCAGTACCGAGTCACGCTTTTAAAGAAACACTGCTTAAAATAAAGCCATTTGTGTCTAAGAATGTCAAAATTGCTTGGGCAACCAAAGGTTTTAACCCAGAAACGGGTGAATTATTGCATCAGACTGTGGCTAATGTATTCTCCCCCGAAACGCCAGCGGCAATCTTATCAGGGCCTTCTTTTGCTAAAGAAGTCGCCGCTGATTTACCCACGGCGGTGACCATTGCCTCAACTCAACAAGCCTTTTCTGATGAACTGGCCGCGTTGATGCATAGTCCTCGTTTCCGCACTTATACAACGACCGATATTATCAGCGTCCAAGTGGGTGGGGCTGTTAAAAATGTCCTTGCAATTGCCGCAGGTATTGCTGACGGCATAGGTTTTGGTGCAAATACTCGAGCGGCTTTAGTGACGCGTGGTATTGCTGAAATTATTCGCCTTAACACCGTTTTAGGCGGGCAGCAGGAAACCTTGATGGGTTTGTCGGGGCTGGGGGATTTAATTCTGACTTGTACCGATAATCAATCTCGCAACCGGCGTTTTGGGCTGGCTTTAGGCCAAGGTAAAAATAAAGAGCAAGCAATACAAGAAATTGGTCAGGAAGTAGAGGGTATTTCTGCGGCAAGAGAGACTTATATGTTAGCCAAGAAGCATGGTATCGATATGCCGATTACTGAGCAAACTCATCACGTATTGTATGATGGTCTTGCGCCCTTAAGTGCGGTGCAAAATTTATTACAGCGCGACCAGAAGCCGGAAACTGAGTAGTAAGCCTAAATCGTAGGCAACTAGCCTACATTTTATAAGCAGCCTAAAGTGCTGTGCCTCATTGTGTTGATCTTATTTCATGCGCATTCCTGAGGTCTTTATTGGGAACCTATTTGTAAAGGTAGCCCAGTAACATGAACATCCCGTATTACACAGGACTCATAGGAGTTACTGGATTTTAAATAAAGGAGGCAGA
>Ga0209826_1000490_pt1 | contig 28283 bp, 30 predicted proteins | sample GOMGulsemesocosm_5_FD_184637 | JGI IMG/M metagenome (GOLD analysis project Ga0209826, IMG submission 184637) | Methane-oxidizing microbial communities from mesocosms in the Gulf of Mexico - GOM15C Gulf of Mexico (SPAdes) (version 2) | ecosystem: Environmental > Aquatic > Marine > Cold seeps... | reverse complement strand
CCCAATTGGCGGCGTGGTCGCTTTGTCAGGTGAAGTTATCGTTCAGCATGAGGATGGAACATCTAATTCATTGGTTGAAGGAAGTTCGGTATATAAAGGAGATATTATCAAGACGGGGGCCGATGGCTCGTTTGATCTTTTATTTATCGACGAAACTCAAATTTCGATGGGAGAGAATGGAAGGGTCATTCTCGACGACTTGGTATATAAACCCGCAAGTGAAGAAAACTCTTTTGGTATGTCCTTGTTGCAAGGAGCCTTTTCTGTTGTTAGCGGATTAATTGCTAAAGAAGACCCCGAGGCCGTGTCTATCAATACGCCAGTTGGAACGATTGGCATACGGGGGACCAGTTGGGCTGGAAAAATTCTGGCTATTGGGGAGGAAACGCTTTTTACCCTCTTTTCAGGCGCTATTGTGTTCACCAATGAGGCAGGCTCCCAACTTCTCAACCTGATAAATCAAACCATTTCGGTTACCAGTATATCGTCAATCCCAACTACTCCATTTGTGTTGAATGATGCTCGTTTGCTTGAAATTTATGGCAGGACGCTGGGGCAGATTGATTCCAAATATAAAGATGATGAAGATTTTGACCCTGAAGCAATATCCCCAGAGGCAGGAGGTCGTTCTTCTGGGGGAAATGGAGGCGGGGCAAGCTTTAATAGCTTTTCAGCACAATTGGCCCTTGTTGGGTTGAATCTACTCGGCCCGCTAGATGGTGACTTATTGGATGAGAGAGGGCTTAGGCTGAGTCCTGATGGACAGTATGAAGATGCATTCATAGCCAGCGGCCTCCCTTTGGCTCGTGTTGAAAGCATAACGGCAACTGCCGATGGTGTTGTTGGCCCAAAAGGGTTCATCATAAATATCACTTTGGATGCTCCTGCGGCACCAGATACTGTTATTTTTTATTCAATACTCCGCGAAGGAAATAGCCAGGAAGGTCTAGGGGCCGATGACCTGAGCTTTTTTGGCGAAGGACAAGTCCTCATTCCTGAGGGAGAAGCAACAGCAAGTGTTTTCGTCGCCATAGTGGAAGATGACGTTATTGAAGGCATTGAAATATTCAGATTTGAAATTATCGGGGCGGATAATGCCGATGTTGCGTCTCTTTTCAATGGCGCACTCTTCATTGTCGAAGATGATGATATTGGCATTGTGCAATTGCAGCCTGTTGGCGACGTAGACGCTCCTCTTTCTGTGGACGAAGGAGGCAATTTACAGATTAAAGTCGTGTTGGATAAGGCGCTCGGCGCTGGCGAAGTTCTAACGGTTGATTATGCGTTTTCAGGTATTGCAGTAGAGGGTGAAGATTATTTGACCGAGATTGTTAAAACCATAACATTCTTTGGTGGAGAGGATGGTTTGCCCGCTAACAGCGAGGTGATTATAAATATCCCAATTATTGATGATGCCATATTTGAAGGAAATGAAAATTTTTCTGTAAGGCTTGTGAATGCATCTGGTAACGCCAGCATTGATGCTAACAATAGCGAAATTCCTATAGTCATTGTGGATAATGAAACCCCTCTTGTCTTGGGGGATGAAGGGAATATTTTCAGCTTCAATGAAGACAACCCACAAGAGGAAGAGCAAGTAATTGAAATTGAAGGAGGGAGTGGGCAATTGGCCTCTTTCGTCTTTAGTTTGGATCAAGAAGATTTCAATGCTATGGCTCTTAAAAGTGGGGGCGTCTTCATTGTGCTGAATGGGCTGGGAAGTTCTGAAATCATCGCGCTGGCAGGGGCTGTGGAAATTTTCAAAGCAAGTCTTCTGGCGGATGGTAGTTACAATGTTGAACTAATTGGCCCAATTGATCATCTAGAGGATGATCTGATTGAGATTCCTATCGGAATCACTCTGACAGATGAAAACGGCTCGTCTGCGGAAACAATTCTAATCTTGAATGTTAACGATGATATGCCAGCTGCAAATGACGATTTTGCGGTTGTGATCGAAGGTCAAGCAGTACAAGGGAATGTAATTCAAGGAGACATTGGTCGAGATGATGTCGGCCTGGATGGAGCGCTTGTTACCGGCATCACCCTGAATTTGGCTGGCGCAGAAGATGCAGTTTTAAATGACGCTGGAGAGTATGTTATTCGTGGTCTGTATGGCGAATTGGTCATTAGTATGGCCGGTGAATACACCTATGTCGCGGATGTTGGGTTAGACAATAGCACTCCACTGACGGAGGTTTTTACGTATCAAATAGAAGATTTTGATGGAGACAAAAGTTTCGCGGAATTATCCATTGAACTTAATGATACGCCCGCCCCGGTTATAATAAGTATTGAAAATGGGTTTGTTGATGAGGAAGAACTAAATACGAGTGGTTCTGTTGACCCTGCACTGATTTATTCAGGCAAAATATTGATCGATTTTCACGGCGACGGACCCGGTAATGTAACACTTGATTTGGGCCAATTGCCGGCACTTTATAATTTCGGTTACCCTGTGAGTTATGAATTAAGTGAAGATGGACTCAATGTTGAAGCCACGGGAATATTTAACAACGCGACCTTTGAAGTTTTTTCCTTGAATTTGGAAATGTCGGGGGACGGTTCTGGATTTACCTATGAATTTCAACTGAAGGATTATTTGGATAACGGTGGCCCTAATGACCACCCTCTTAACCTCAATTTTGGATTTGAGGTGGAAGATCAGGATGGATCTAAATCAGCGGGTGATTTTACGGTTACTGTTATAAATGATGCAATGTTCAATACCGATAGCTTAGGGGGCGCGCTGGATGGTGGCTCTGGGCCTGATAATGTCGATATATTCGTAGTGGATGGTGAGCTGTTGGGTTCTCTTGCTATCAGCGGCTTTGAGGTGAGCGAGGATTATGTCGATATTAGTCAGGTATTTGATTTTTGGAATGTATCTGAAGATCAGAGAGATGAAGGTGTTAGCTGGAACTTGGGAGTGGTGGACGGGAATGCAAGTTTGTCCGTGTCTTTTGCCGATTTATCAGTAAATTTTGTGGATTTTGGAATGCCAAGTCCTGCCGAGTTGGATGACTTGTCAGCCAGGATCATTGTTGGCGATGAATCTTAAGAACGGCGAATTTTATCATTTTTCTTGTGTTCGCGATTTTGATATTCAGCAACTTTTTTGTCCTCCCAATCGCCGGCGAACTGCATTCGCCCAAAAACTCGAATTGCATCGAAAATTAAAAAAGTAATGAGCGGTATGGTTGGCCATAGAAACCAAAAATATGCGGTCGACCCCATAACATTAATGAGAAAAAGAAATAAAACCAAGATTGCCGTTTTAATCCCCCGGCGATAGAACGCAGCTTGACTACGCACTTGTTTCCTTATTTTTTCTTCTTCTATTGATACGGGGGGGAGCGCTTCCTCTGAGGCGGGGATGTCTGAGATCCCTGAATTCGCCAGATTGAGCGAATATACCGGGACTGCTTCTTTGATGTTTTTAAACTGCTTCTCACCAAGGAAACTGAAATGTTTAGGAAATTTCCCTTTTACGTGATCGTAAACAGTCCCAGATATGTTTATTCCTCCTGGAGCAGTCAGCGTTTCTAATCGTGCGGCTATATTCACGCCATCACCAAAGATGTCCTCACCATCAATAATAACGTCACCTAGGTTAAGGCCTATGCGAAATATCATCGCATCGCTGTCCGGAGCATTTAACTTTTTATTGTTGAAGAAATTTTGAACTGTGACGGCACATTTAACAGCTTGAACCACACTACCAAACTCAGCGACAAGGCCGTCTCCGGTCATATTGACAATGCGGCCGGAATAGTCAGTGACATACGCGGAAAACACTTCACGCGCCGCTTTAAGACGGGCATGCGTTCCTTCTTCATCTTGCCCCATTTGTTTGCTGTAACCACAAACGTCAGCACAAAGTATTGTCGTTAATTTCCGCTCAACTGTGTTGGACATATTTCCAATTCATGCTTAGTGGTCAGAGGCGCTCATAAATTTATCTTCCAATCCTGTGGATAAAGCAAGACCTTCTGCTGTGATAATAGTCTCTTGTGTCCAATTTTCTTCGATTAATCCTTTTCTAGCCAACGCGACCCATACAGACTTATTCGATAGTCCACTGGCATCTTTGGAAGAGACAACAAAATCACCAACATGCATATGGGCACCATGGGCATGGGGCATCTTTGTAATGCGAATGCTTGATGACTCTGCTATTGGCTCGGAGCTGTCTGGATGTTTGGCTAGCTTCTGTAAAATAGCTAGCGTTTTGCTTTGTAATGCATTGAGTTTTATGCGTGTTGGGTTAGTAGACATAATAAATAATTAGCTTCCTAGGATTGGATGGTTTTTAAGAAATTAACGACGGCAACGCCAATTTCGTCGGGTGAATCTTCTTGAATGAAATGGGTTCCCTTTACGGTAACCTCTGATTGGTTTTTCCATGTTCGGCAAAAATCCCTTTGATTTCCAACTAGTATTGATCCGGGATCTGCGTTTATGAATAATTTGGGTAGAGTGTTTTCTGCCATCCAGTCAGAATAATCTTGCACAAAGGTCGTTACGTCAGCAGGACTTCCCTCGATAGGAATTTGACGTGGCCAGGTAAGTGTTGGCCGCCGATCCTCACCTGCTCGTCTAAAGGGGCGGATATATTCTCGCAGCTCCGCTTCATCCAATTCGCGGATAATGGAGGAGGGGAGAACCTTCTCGACAAAAATATTCTTCTCCAGGACAATTTCTTCGCCAGCATCACTTCTGAAAGCCTGAAATATATTACGCGCATTTTCGGGCCAGTCCGACCACGTGCTAATAGGGCGTACAATTGCTTCCATATAGGCTATTGCTTTTATGGAGCTTCGATTGTTATTTGCCCAATCGAATCCTAAAGCCGAACCCCAGTCATGAATAACCAAGGTAACATTGGATTTGACATCGAGATAATCGAGCAGGTCTCCTAGGAATTCACGATGTTGAGCAAAAGTGTATTTATCAGCGCCGCTATTGTGAAGTTTTTCTGAATCGCCCATTCCAACCAAATCTGGTGCAATTATACGTCCCATACCTTCTAGATAGGGCATAATGTTTCGCCAAAGATAGGAGCTTGTGGGGTTGCCGTGGAGAAAGACGATTGGATCCCCAACTCCCTCATCCACATACGCTAATTTCAAGCCGCGAATGGTTGCAAAGTGTTTTTTATATTTCATCTGCACAGTCATGAATGCCGGTCTCTTCTTTTTTGACGGATGCCAAGAATGTTGATCAATTGATTATAGCTACCGGATGACAGGGATGCAAAATTTCCTGCGTATTTAATGTATGTAACGAAAGAGACTTAGTTTGCCTTCGCGTTGATGCTTTCGTGATAAGATGCAATTACTTCTTTTAGATCTTGAACTCTGATGCCGTCGCTTTTTAAAACGGCAAGTAATATTGGATCGTTAAGTAAATCTTTTATGTCGGGTTCTATAGACTCAAAACCATTTGTTTTCATGAAACAACTCCTTTGTTTGACTGAAATATGGCCGATTGATAATTGGTACATGCGACAATAATATGAAGAAAAAATGGCGAATTACGTCACCGAAGTCAGTAAGTCGTTTTTCGAGAGCTCGTTTGTTAAGTTAAACTAATGGAGGGCAAGACCTTATAGTTGACCCTAAATTTTTGGGTTTTTTGTCGCATTATCTATTCTTGAGAGCTTTTTTCCACGCAATGATTTACTCGTTTTTTCATTTGCGAGGATGTCTATCTTTTTTTCTTGTTTGGATCGGCCAAACAAAATGCGGTTTTCTGTTGCTTGTTTTTCGGCTGTGGCTTTTTTGTGTTGTTTCCGAAATTTGTTCAAATTTACCACATCATTCATTAGTATAACCATCCTTTCTATGCTGGAGAAAAGTGTTGCTACTAGAGTAGTGCTTATTGACGTTAATTCAAGCCAGTGTTGAAAGAAAATTTCATTCTTTTCATATAGGCTGCCGAGAGAGAAGAGTGTTCAGGACATATAACCGGACGCCGCTTGATAGGTTTCCTGTCCTGTTTTCGTCAATTTGAGCAATAAGGGCATTAATGCTAATCCCCTCTTCATCTGCGATTTTGCAGAAAAGGTCCCAAAATTCCTTTTCCAGGGAAATACTAGTTCGATGACCCGATATGCTGACGGAATGTTTGACGATCTCGTCAGTCATATCGGAATCCTTTATCCGTTACTTCTTTCGTGCGAAGAAATCGTTTCCTTTGTCGTCTGTCACAATAAAGGCAGGGAAATCTTCAATTTCGATGCGCCAAATTGCTTCCATTCCTAATTCTTCGAATTCTTGAACTTCAACTTTTTTGATGTTGTTTTGCGCCAAAATAGCAGCTGGCCCGCCGATGGAACCAAGATAGAAACCGCCATGCTTATTACAAGCGTCCACGACAACCTTGCTGCGATTGCCTTTGGCAAGCATGATCATGCTGCCGCCATTTTCCATAAATTCGTCCACATAACCATCCATGCGTCCTGCCGTTGTCGGACCAAATGACCCAGAAGCATAGCCTTCGGGTGTTTTTGCAGGGCCCGCATAATAGATAATGTGATCTTTGAAATATTGAGGCAGCTTTTCCCCATTCTCAAGTCTTTCACGTAGCTTTTTATGGGCAAGGTCACGGGCTACAATGATTGTCCCGGTAAGGCTGAGCCGCGTCCGAATAGGATGTTGAGACAAGGTGTCTAGTATGTCCTTCATCGGTCTGTTCAGGTCAATTTTTACAACATGTTCATTGAGCTGGGTATTTGTCGCTTCAGGCAAGTATTTTGCCGGATCTGTTTCTAGCTGCTCAAGGAATACGCCGTCTTTGGTGATCTTTCCTTTGATTTGTCGGTCAGCAGAACATGACACAGCAATCCCAATAGGGACACTTGCGCCATGGCGAGGCATCCGAACAACACGCACATCATGGCAGAAATATTTTCCGCCAAATTGCGCGCCAATACCAATGCCCTGTGTCATCTTATGAACGGCCGCTTCCATTTCCAGATCCCGGAACGCGCGACCATGCTCATTTCCGCTAGTTGGAAGTTCGTCATAATATTTAGTAGATGCAAGCTTTACAGTCTTCATCGTATCTTCAGCTGAAGTGCCGCCGATGACAATTGCAAGATGGTAGGGAGGGCAAGCCGCTGTTCCCAGTTCAGACACCTTTTCTTCAAGGAAAGACATCAGGCGGTCAGGCGTTAAAACGCTAGGGACAGCCTGATGAAGGAAGGACTTATTCGCCGATCCTCCGCCTTTTGCCATGAAAAGGAATTCATAAGAGCTCCCTTCCGTCGCATATAAATCGATCTGTGCCGGCAGATTGGTTCCTGTGTTTGTTTCGTCAAACATACTAAGGGGTGCAAGTTGGGAATAACGTAGGTTAGTTTCTGTATAAGTCTTGTAAATGCCTTTTGACAAAGGTTGTTTGTCATTGCCATCTGTCCAGACATATTGTCCTTTTTTCCCCATGATGATGGCTGTTCCTGTATCCTGACAACCCGGCAAAATCATTCCGGCGGCTACATTTGCATTTTTGAGCAACTCCGTTGCAACAAATTTGTCATTTTCTGAAGCTTCATCATCTTCAAGGATATTGGCGATTTGCTGAAGATGAGCGGGGCGCAACAGGTGAGCAATGTCCCGCATGGCTTCGGCAGATAAAAGTTCGAATGCTTCCGGCTCAATTTTCAGGATTTCTTTGCCATCAACCTCAATCGTGGATACATGTTCGCCCGTAATTTTTCGATATGGCGTATTGTCTTTTCCAAGAGAGATAATGTCTTGATATTGAAATTCAGGCATTTTCAGTATGCATCCCGTTGTTTCGGCTAAAGGTGAATTCACAGTAAGGCTTAGAAGGTAAGATTTGCCAGAAGCTGTGCTTCAGAAGCACAAATATGGATTATTTTTTCCGAAAAGTGTCTAGCGCAATCACTTCACCCACTTTATTTTCTTTTTCAACTTGGTTGTCGGTCTTTTGCTCAGCATCGTGCGTAACTTCTTCAGTAAACGGTTCTGTCTCGACAGGCTTTCCGTTAATTGAAGCATTAAATTGCAAACCAAATTGAGCAGAGGGATCAGCAAAAGCTGTAATTGCATCATAGGGAATAACAAGTGTTTCCCTTCTATGGTTAAAGCTCAGCTCCAGACTGAAATAAGTGTCTTCAACATAGAGATTCCAATATTGATGCTGAAGGACAATTGTCATTTCTTCCTTGTAGCGCTCATACAATTGAGCAGGAAGCTTTGTATCTGGGTGTTGCGTTAAGAAGGTAATGTAGAAATGCTGCTGACCAACAAGGCCTGATTTTGAGGCCGTGGCCAAGGAATCTCGAACAACCTGCATAAGGGCCTGTTCGACCATTTCATTATAATTAATTTCGCCGTCCATCACGCCTATTCAACTCCAGCTCAATCTTACTTACTCTGCCGTTAGGCTCCGCTTATGTGGGGAGATCTCCTAAATAAAGTGAAGGGGCTTCTGTTGCCAGGTGCCCCTCCGAACCCCGTGTAGTGCAATTAAGCAGCTACGGCAAATGCTTCATTATCGTTTGCATTTGTAGAATTGACCCCGGTAACGGTGGTATCATGCCGAGCGAAAATTACATCTTTACTGCGCGCGTCGAACCTATTTCGCCCCCATCATAAAAACGGAGCTTAGTATCCGCATTTATGGTGGAGGCGCCGGGTACCGCCCCCGGGTCCGCAACGTTTATTCCACGCAACGTTTATCGCCATAGTTGGTTGCCCAACGTCTTTAATATAGAGAGGTGATCCTGAATTTGAAAGTCCAGAATTGTGATTTAGTCAATTACACCTCTATTTTTATCTAGAATATAAAAGGTGTGGTCGTAATCGTTCTTTTCGGATTTCGAATGAAATTCTTCACTTGTCACTTTCCAAGCTCTTTCATCCAGGGAAAAGAAATAGGTATCCCCCGTAATTTCCGTATGGACGCGAGTTAGATAGAATCTATCTGTGAGAGGAAAAAACTGTTTGTAGATTTCCCCGCCACCAACGATCGTAATTTCCTCAACACCCTTTTCTTCCGCATCCGTTTTTGCGAGTGAGAGTGCCTCTTCCGGCGTATAGGCAATCAGTGCCCCCTCTACGGCATAAGAACGATCTCGGGTCAGGATAATACTAGTTCTACCTGGAAGCAGGCCGGGGAGGGATTCGAAGGTTTTCCGTCCCATAATCATGGGTTTGCCCAAAGTATTTTTTTTGAATTGCTTTAGGTCGTTTGAAAGACGCCAAGGCAAAGTGTTCTCTGACCCGATGACATTATTTTCGGAGACTGCAAGGACAGCACTAATAATCATCACTTACTCCTAAACCGCAATCGGGGCTTTGATGGATGGTGCAGCCACATAATCCTGTAGATTGAAATCGTCATAAGTAAACGAAAACAAATCCGTGATATCCGGATTTATATGCATTTGAGGGAGTGGGCCGGGGGAACGATCAAGCTGTAAGTCAGCTTGTTCAATATGATTAGCATATAAATGAGTGTCACCAAAACTATGGACAAATTCTCCGGCTTTTAAACCACAAGCCTGCGCGATCATCATGGTCAAAAGTGCATACGATGCCACGTTAAACGGGACGCCCAAGAACACATCTGCGCTTCTTTGATATAACTGGCAGGATAAAGCACCATCAGCCACATAAAATTGAAAAAGGCAGTGGCAGGGAGGCAAGGCCATATTGTCGACATCTGCAGGATTCCACGCCGTGACGATATGGCGCCGGGAATTGGGGTTTTTTTCTATCTGATCGACCAGTTTTGCTATTTGATCGATCTGTTCCCCGTTAGCTGTTGGCCATGATCGCCATTGATACCCATAAACAGGCCCGAGATCCCCGTTTTCGTCTGCCCATTCATCCCAAATACGCACGCCGTTGTCTTTTAAGTATTTGATATTTGTATCGCCTGCTAGGAACCAAAGAAGCTCATGGACTATGGATTTTAAATGCAGTTTTTTTGTCGTCAGCATGGGAAAACCCTGCTGTAAATCAAAGCGCATTTGATGGCCAAAAATACTATAGGTTCCAACACCAGTCCGATCAGACTTATAAACGCCAGTCTCTCTTACTTTTTTTAAGAGGTTCAAATACTGCTGCATAATTTACTTCAATCCAAGATTAGTGATTACTGTGCGCCCAATGAGGCTTTTGTATAAGGATAGAATACTTGCTAGATTGCCGCCAAGAGTTAATATCCATGAAGGGTGGATTATTATCATAAAAGCTGGAATAGGAAATATGCAGTTGCCGTTTCAATCGCCCTTGCGACAAAGTCCGCAATTGAGGCTAGTTCCAAGAAATGCGAAAAAATTAGCTATCGTTGGTTCAAAGGGATCACACTGCCAAAGAGATTTTCATGCACTAAACCCAAACTGCCGCATTTCTATATTCACTGATATTTTCCAGTTTGACGCAAGCCTTGCCTTAAAAAGAACAGGGTATTTTGATTGTATTTTATTGCTTGATGGGCAATTTTTTTCCGAAGAAAAATTTCTGTTTTCAGTGCAAAAATCTCTCTCACCTGATGGTGTCGTGGTTTTGAATTTAGAAAATCCCTTCCACTTAGTGCAATTGAACGATGTTGCAAATGGCAGTTTAACGGAAAAGGAAAAGCTTCTAAAAGGAGTTGCCGAGCAATCAAGCCAATTTTTGATAGATGCCCGTCGAACAATAAAGAGCGCGGGCTTTCATCTTGACACGATGCTCTCCGCAACTGTTTCTGACGCTAAATTTCTTAAATGGCAAGAAGAGCAGGGTTTTAGCGACTTGCAAAGGAGCCGTAGGGAGCAATCCTTGTGGTCATTTATTCGAATTCCTTTTTTTCTATACCGCCTGACACTTAAAGAATTCTCTAAAATTCATTTCCATGCGCAAGTATTAAAGCCAGTGGGAGGTGTGAATGATGTACGCATTCATGAACCGATGGATGCGTTGGCCTCTTTCCCCGGGGTTACAATCAATGTGCAAGAGAAGGCTCGCCTGTCAAATAGTATAGCTGGAGTGAATAAGGTTTTCATATGGCATCGCCCTGTTTTGACCTGGAAGAAATCTCTCGAAACCATTCAGCAATTGCGCAACGCGGGGTATTTGATTGTAACGGAGTTTGATGATCATCATTCTCCGTGGCCTAGTATTGCTGAAAATCAGTTTTTAAGCTTTGCTGGTGTACATGCCATACAAACCACCAAACCTGAACTTGCCTCGATGTTTCGGGAATTTAATCCGGAAGTTGCTGTATTCCCAAATCAGATGAACGAATTGTTGCCCCGCAAAAAATCTGAAAATTCGGATCAGACCAGAATATTCTTTGGTGCCTTGAATAGGCAAGCCGATTGGAGACCCATTATAGGCCATATCAATAGAGCGTTGCAGAAAGCCGAGAGGGATTTCTGCTTTGAGGTGGTCTTTGATAAAGAATTTTATGACGCGTTGGAGACGACAAACAAACACTTCACACCACAATGCCCTTATGGGCTTTATAAATCGAAACTATTGGGGGCTGATATTTCGCTCATGCCGCTGCTTGCGAACGAATTTAATCTAATGAAATCGGATTTGAAATTTGTAGAGGCGGCGGGCTGTGGTGCGATCCCAGTTGCAAGTGACGTCGTATATGGAAAATGCGATCCCGCTAATGATTTTTCAATAACATGCAAAACGCCTGAAGCATATGCTGAAGCAATCATTTCATTAGTCAACGATCCGGTTAGAAGGGTTGTAATGCAGCAAAAAGCACGCGAGTTTGTGAAATCATCGAGAATGCTTAGTCACCATGTCGGAGGGCATTATGCATGGTATCAAGATTTACTCAGCCGTAGGGCTGAGTTAGACAATGCTCTAGGGATGCGGTTGGACGCATCTGGTTTTGGGACAAATTAGGGACGCTATACTTCTACTTTTTCATCGAGAAAATGCCTGCCTTCTCGATCTTCAATTTCAATAACCCAGCAATCTCGATCAAAATTGATTTGTTTCTCAATATAGGCGTCAGCTGCATTTTCTTCCACCCAATCAGGACCTGTTCCTTGCAACCATTTTCTGGAGCCGTCGGAGAAATCTGTGGTGGGAATTAAAACCCTGCAAGTATTGTTAAGACGATTAATTTTTATGAGGACCGATCCCGCGGACTCGTCTCCTCTTCTTGCAACAAATACGGGAATGTTCATGACGGAACATTTACGAATATGCGCCTTAACCCAAATTTCAGCTTTTAACCGCGGTTCCATAGGTGTCCTTCAGTAGTCTTTAAATATCCGATTGCAAATAATGGGTTATGGTTCTAAATGCAAGGCATCGAGATATTAGAGGCTTGGGTCTGTCGGAAATTGATCTTCAAGGATTAATTCGTCACGGACCCGTAATAACCTGTTCCGGCGCTTTAGATCTCCTTTTTGGTTACAGAAATCCGCATCTTTGTTCAAGTTAGCAATGGCGTTTTTGCCATATTTGTCACGATAGTATTTACGCAACGTAAAATCTTTTTCAGTTAGGTCGCTCATCCAAAATACTCGTTTCTAAGCCCTGATGCCTTTTACCTCTGAATGGCGGAAGCAATTAGCCTGATGGTTATTTATCATTCCAACTGCTTCCATAAAGGCATAAACAATAGTTGGTCCGACAAATTTAAAGCCTCGTTTCTTTAAATCCTTAGAGATCGACAGGCTCAACGGTGTTTGGGTTGGTATTTGAGAGAATTTCTCCCAATTGTTTTGCTGTGGCTCGCCTTCCAGGTAATCCCAAAGCAAGGCCGAGAAACCATTTTCTTTCTCTTCAATCTCTAAAAAGAGTTTCGCTCCGATAATCGTCCCTTCAATTTTGGCCCGATTTCTGACAATTCCTTTGTCTTGCATCAAACTCTCTATTTTATCTGGACCATATCTCGCAATGATCTCTGGATTAAATTGATCAAATGCTTCGATGAAGTTTTCTCTTTTGCGAAGGATGGTGAGCCATGAAAGGCCTGCTTGAAATCCGTCCAAAATGAGTTTTTCAAAGAGCGCCCGTCCATCATAAACAGGCACACCCCATTCTTCATCATGATAAGCTTGGTATTGAGGGTCTTCACCGCACCATTCACATCGGTGAAAATTTTTAATTCCCATAATAATTCGATCCGTTCGATATTGATTGTTCTCTCTTTGTTCTTGTTCGGCTATTTTATATTTCCACGAGTATCAAGAGCCATTCAGCCTCTATTGAGGGAGAATTACATATTTCGGTTTATCTAGGGTAATGCCTGTTGGTTCTAGATCCGTGTTCGCTTGCAACGCACGTTGCCAATGGGAAAGTCTTGTAATGGCAAGGCCATAAGGTGCCTCAAAAGCACAAACAGTTGCAATTTCATCACCGCTTGATGATATGATGTCACCGATTGAAATTTCGCCATCATAAGTGAATTGGAAAAGGCGTTTTTTAATTTTTGCTCTATGTTTCGTCCGCGCTGTAAGCTCTTGACCGACATAACACCCTTTAGAAAAACTAACGCCATTTAACTCCTCAAAATTAACTTCCAAAAGAAAGTTTTTTTCAGGGATTATGTCACTTCCACCTTCAGGGATGCCGAGGCTAAGCCGGTGCCTCGCATAATCTGTGAGATCGGTTTCAACTAAAACGGCTGTCTTCTGCGAAGCCCCAACCTTCGAGATCACGCGGATGCCAAGGCCTTCGTGGCGAGGGTCTATGTATGCTAAGAAATCCGATTGCTGCTGAGTTTTTGGCGGATCTACCTGTTTCTCAGAATTTTGACTGAAATGCGCAAAGATCTGATATTTTTCAGACACATTTTCAATGGCTACGTCAGCCCGTAATTTGTAAAGGGTGAGTCTTTTCACAAGATCAACGCTTCGTTCATTTAAGCAATCTATATAAATCACTCCTTCCCACTCAATAACAAAAAAATCATGCAGAAATTTGCCTTGAGGGGTCAATAATGCAGAGTAAAGCGCATTATCGGGGCTTAGTTTTTCAATGTCGTTTGTGATTAAGTTTTGCAGAAAGCTTTTCACATCCTTGCCGGTTAAACGAAGGAGGGAACGGTTCGTAAGGTGTGTTCGACTAATTCCGGGCATGGGATCCAAACTAATTTAATGTAACAGTACCAAATTGGTCTTATATCCTAACATCCCTTGTTCTAGAAGCAAGGCACAGAAGAGTCGTTAGTTGGTAATTGTCCGTTGCTCGTTTAGAGATTCTCCGAAATTTGTTTTTTTATTTTAAAATAGCATATTCATATATTCTGATTTGGCAGAAAGGATCGTTGAATATGCCACCAAAACACTCTTTTTATTGGTTTTGTGTTTGGATGGCCTTTTTTTGCTTTTTTAGCGTTAGTCCGGCATTATCTGTAGATCTCAAATTCTGCGCTGAAAACAAAAACCAAGCACCGTATATCGTCGGGGAGTCAAATGTAGTCCTAGAAGATTTTCCTGGACTGGTCGTTGAAATGGTGATGCTCGCAGGATCGCGGTTAAATGCAAAAACAACTTTTATGCGTGCGTCTTGGAAACGATGTCTCTTACTGTTGAAGAAAGGGGCTGTGGATGGGGTTTTTATGGGGTCTTTTAACCCAGATCGACAGAAAATAGCCGTATTTCCGATGATTGGCGGGAAAATTGATCCCTCCCGGCGCATTGTTACGAGTTCTTATTCTTTTTATCGATTGAAAGGCACTTCGCCTGATTGGGATGGTGAGGCCTTCAGTGGTAAATGGGGGGGGATTGGAGCCCCGCGTGGATATTCGATTGTTAATGATTTAAGAAATCGCGGGCTGACACTCCGTGAATATGACAGTCCACCAGACGTTTTCCATGGTTTGACAAGAAAAGAAATTAGTGCAGCCGCAATCCATACCTCAACGGGTGATCTTTTGATCCGGAGTGGACTATTTCCGGCTATTGAACGACTACGCATTCCCATCGTTACAAAGCACTATTACATTATGCTTAGCCATTCTCTATTTGAGAGAGAGCAGAATCTTGCAGAAAATTTCTGGAAGGAAATTGCAATTATCCGAGAGAATGAAGCTAAGCAGATGATTAAAAAATACCAAAAATAAGAGGAGGCCTAAATACCAGCTCGTCCTTTTGCTACGAAGTAAGGGTTATCATGCCCCGGCTTGCCATACATGAGAGTCGGCCCTTCAAGTGTTTCAACAACACCACCCGCCGCCTCCAAAATAGCTTGGCCAGCCCCAATATCCCATTCCATTGTTCTTCCAAGGCGTGGATAAAGGTCAGCTTTGCCTTCTGCCACCAAGCAAAGTTTCAATGAAGATCCTGCGGAAATGAGTTCAGCTACATTGTATTTGGAAATATAGTCATCCGTCTCCGGCGTTCTGTGAGAGCGGCTGGCTACAACGGTCAGGCCCTCTTTGGGCGCGTCGCGGGTGCTCATTTTTTGTGGCGCAGTATTTTCTTCAACAACCCAAGCATCGTCAGGACCTGAAGCGTAATATGTCGTGTTCTTCGCAGGCACGTGAATAACACCCATTGTGGGGCGCCCATGTTCCACCAGTGCTATATTTACTGTAAATTCACCGCGCTTATGGACGAACTCTTTCGTCCCGTCCAATGGATCAACAAGCCAAAAAATACCGCCGGAGAGATCAGGAATTTCACCTGCCGCAGCACTTTCTTCTGCTAAGACCGGAATTTCCGGAGTAATTTTAGCGAGGCCTGCAAGAATAATTTTTTCGGCATTTACATCGGCTTCTGTAACGGGAGATGAATCGTCCTTTGTTGCAACATCAAAATCGCGATTGTAAATATTCATGATTTCATCACCAGCTTCAATAGCCAGTGCAGTGATTGCCGTGCAAAGCACTTTACGGTCGTGGTTCATCTTATTTCCTTGCGAAGAAGTGAATTGTGCAATTGCACAATATCCAAATATTGATTTCTGTCACCAATTGAATCAGGCCTCTTTACACGGGATGCTTCCCCGCCGATATTAAAGTCATGAAACAATTTGAAATTACACCTGATCCGAAGGCTCAGGGTTTAAGTGAAAGACTGTCCGGCAAGGATCATTTGGGCAACGAAATTGACGTTTCCATTGTCGTGGAAAAGCCTCTTACCCTTTTCCTGAATTCTCAGGAAATTGTCACCATGATGACAATTGCAGATTATCCACAATATCTGGCCGTTGGGTACTTGCTAAACCAAAATATGTTGACCACCAAAGATACTATTCTGGGTATTGAAGTGGACGATGATTTGGGGGTTGTTATTGTTAGAACAGATACGAAAACAGATTTCGAACAAAAGCTGAAAAAGAAAACACAAACTTCTGGATGTGCTCAAGGGACTGTTTTTGGCGATTTGATGGAAAAATTTGACGAAATCCAGCTTGATCCAGAGGCTCAAGTGCAAACATCATGGATTTATGAGCTTTCAAAAAAAATAAACCAGCAGCCCTCACTTTATCTGGAAACCGGAGCCATTCATGGCTGTGTTCTTTGTGAAGGAAATCAGCCCCTTATTTATATGGAAGATGTGGGGCGACACAATGCCATCGATAAAATTGCAGGATATATGTGGCTTCATAATATTTCCCCTGCTAAGAAAATTTTTTACACGACAGGGCGTCTTACATCTGAAATGGTTCTCAAGACTGTCCAAATGCAAATTCCCATCGTGATTTCACGGAGTGGCTTTACGGCATGGGGCGTGGATTTGGCACGACAGGCCGGGCTTACACTTATCGGGCGCGCAAAAGGACGTCGATTTATCTGTCTTTCAGGGCAGGAGCGAATAATTTACGATGCGGACCCTTCCTTGATTCCAGAGGAGGGGAGAAAGCATCAACGGAAAGCTAGTCAATGAGTAGTGCTAAAACGGTTCCTTGTCTTATTCTTGCCGGAGGCCAATCTAGAAGAATGGGGGGCGGCACCAAATTTTTGGAAAAAATTGGTAATAAAACACTCCTTGAACATATCATTCATAGGGTAGAGCCTCAGGTTAGCTCTATCCTTCTCAATAGCAATATAGCCCTTGAACAAGAGGATTTTACAGTTCGTTCTGATGTAGTAACGGGACATTTGGGGCCTCTTGCCGGGATTTTAACAGGGCTTGAATATTATCAAGAAGAAGGGAGTTCAGCATCTCATATGCTCAGTCTTCCATCTGACGCACCTTTTATTCCTTATAACCTTGTGGAGAAATTGCAGAGTGCATTAACGAATAAGCCAAATTCAATTGTAATGGCTCATTCCAAAGATCGGGTTCATCCGGTTGTAGCGCTTTGGCCGCTGTCCTTGGCTCATGCCTTGCGGGAGGCGTTAGTTGTCGAAGATTTGAGGAAAATTCTTGTATTTGCTGAACGATATAACTTGGAAAAAGTATATTGGACGGATGAGAAGGAAGATCCTTTTTATAATGTAAATAGACCCGAAGACCTAGAGCATGCGCGGGCATTGGCAGAAAAAGAATCTCTTTAACGAAAGCCGGTTTCAAATCCTTCTGAAGAAAAGCCGAGCTCTGTTAAACCTTCTTCCAGATATTCCCCTAGCTGAGGCATATTGACCAGATATTCAGGTATATGTGCACTGTCTAAATTGGCGGCCTCTTCCAGAGCGTCCGTCCATTCATCAACACTAAAAGTACCTCGCCCGACCCAAGTTAGGGCGACTAGGTGAGTGCGTTCTTCCTCATTTAATTTATCGATTATCCGCTTTAAGTCTTGGTAACCATCCTCCGGTGGCGGCGCAAATTCCAAAGCGTCGTCAATGTCGGGGAGTTCAGTGAATTCTCCCCCTTCTGCCTCCACAACAGCGTTGAGGGCGAGTGAGTTAATGATAAGGTTACACACTTTTTCAACAGCAATCTGAAGCATCCTTTCGCTCCTTCTTCCGAACAAGTATGAATGTATATGAAATGTTTCTAAAATAAAACATTTATCAAACTGTAAACAGAATTTATATTCTTCCCACGGGCATGCTGAATATGTTGAAAGGCTCTATTCTTCGGAAATGCCTAAAAGTGTCTTTTTCTTGGAGGCTACGAGGTTCGTTAAGAATTGTGTGACAGCCTTAATACGGGCCAGATCATGGATATCCTCGGGCGTGTTTAGCCAGAAGGTCCTTTTAACTTCTATCTCTTCTGGCAAAAGGCAGACAAGTTCAGGATGCAGGTTGGCGACAAAACAGTGAACGATACTCAAGCCAGCCCCATTGAGAGTGGCTTGAAATTGAAAAACGATGCTGGAGCTTTTCAAGACCACCTTAGGATTCGCCACAAATTCAGTTAGATACAGCATTTGTGGATCGGGGACGAGCTCTTCAATGTAAGAAATGAAACTGTGTTTGTCCAAATCCTCCTTCTTATGAATTGGCGGGTGGTCTTTGAGGTAGTCCTGACTTGCGTACAGGCGCAAAGTATAGTCAGTCAGTTTTTTAGAGATTAACCGGCCAGATCTTGGACGCTCCAGTGTAATGGAAAGGTCTGCTTCTCGTTTGGATAGACTGACAAATCTGTCATTAGCGACAAATTCCAGCTCAATTTCCGGGTGTAGTTTTTGAAATAAGGGCATTTCTTTAGACAAAAATTGACTGCCAAATCCTTCGGGTACACCTAAGCGTACAACTCCGGTCAAATTTCTGTTCTCTCCGCCCACATGGTCTTGAATAGTCGCTGATGCACTTTCCATCGCTTCTGCTTGAGGGAGTAATCGTTCCCCCGCTTGTGTCAGAACATAGCCACGGGGGGTGCTTTCGAACAATTTCGCATCCAGTTTTTTCTCAAGCGCTGATATTCGCCTGCTAACTGTTGTATGATCCACTTTAAGGGATTTAGCGACTTCCGTCAGGCGACCTTTTCGGCACAGCTCGAGGAAAAACCTGATATCATTCCAATCAAACATGTATATTTCTCGATGTGTAAAAAAACACACGTATTGTGCAATCTTATCTAATTACTTTGCATTTTTACCTATGTAAAGTCATGACAGTGAATTTCTTTCTCGGGGAGCGAGACCCATGACCGTTCAATTAAAACATTTTGTTGATGGCGCCTATGTCGCCGGTACTTCAGGGCGGTTTAGCCCTGTTTATAATCCAAGCACTGGTGAGCAGTCATCAGAGGTTCCTTTGGCTACCGTTGCTGAAGTTGAAAATGCTATTGCTAACGCACAAGACGCTTTTCCTGCTTGGGCAGCCACATCTCCGATTTCTCGGGCACGTGTTATGTTCAAGTTTAAAGCGTTGATCGAAGAAAATCTTGATGAACTGGCTGCGCTGCTGTCAAGCGAGCACGGCAAAGTTCATTCTGACGCTAAAGGTTCTGTCATTCGTGGTTTGGAAGTCGTTGAATTTGCTTGTGGTATTCCGCATCTTCTTAAAGGCGAATTTTCTGACAACGTATCGTCTGGTATTGACATGTATTCCATGCGGAAGCCTTTGGGCGTTGTCGCTGGTATCACACCGTTTAATTTCCCTGCCATGGTGCCAATGTGGATGTTTGCTATTGCAATCGCTAGCGGAAATACATTTGTCCTTAAGCCATCTGAAAAAGATCCTTCGTTGCCAATGCGCCTTGCAGAATTGCTGCTTGAGGCTGGTGCACCTAAAGGCGTTCTAAACGTGATCAATGGTGACAAAGTTGCTGTAGACACATTGCTTGACGATAAACGTGTGAAAGCCATTAGTTTTGTGGGTTCTACCCCGATCGCACAATATGTATATGCACGTGCAGCGGCAGCAGGCAAACGCGTCCAGGCAATGGGCGGCGCAAAAAACCACATGGTCATTATGCCTGATGCTGATATGGACAAAGCTGCAGACGCCTTGATCGGTGCCGGTTATGGTTCTGCGGGCGAACGTTGCATGGCGATTTCTGTCGCAGTTGCCGTTGGCGATGCTGGGGACCAGCTAATGGAACGTCTAGCGCCACGGGTTCGTGCATTGAAAATCGGCCCAAGTGCAGCTGATGGTGATATGGGGCCACTCGTTACTGCTGAACATCTCGCTAAAGTTAAAGGTTATGTCGATCTTGGCGTTGAAGAAGGTGCTAGCCTTACTGTTGATGGTCGCGAATTATCCCTGCAGGGATATGAAAATGGCTACTATATGGGTGGTTGCCTGTTTGATAACGTGACGACAGACATGCGCATCTATAAAGAAGAAATCTTCGGCCCTGTCTTGTCTGTTGTTCGCACACCCGATTTTGCGTCTGCCATCAAGATGGTTGATGAGCACGAATTTGGTAATGGTACAACAATCTTTACACGCAATGGTGATGCCGCTCGTGCGTTCTCCAACAATGTTGAAGTTGGCATGGTTGGTGTGAATGTTCCGATCCCTGTGCCGTTAGCTTTCCACAGCTTCGGTGGTTGGAAAGCGTCTGCTTTCGGTGATCACAATCAGCATGGTGCTGAAGGGGTTCGCTTCTATACGAAAGTTAAAACCGTCACTTCTCGTTGGCCTGATTCAATTAAGGCCGGTGCTGAATTCGTAATGCCTACGCATAAATAATCGGTTTAATCTAAGATATGACAGCGCCTCGGTTTTCCGGGGCGTTTGTCCAACCGGGAGATTAAGAAATGGCGAAAATCGGATTTATAGGTGTTGGAAATATGGGTGGCCCAATGGCCCTCAACCTTCTTAACGCGGGCCATTCTGTGAAAGTTTTCGATTTATCGGAACAGGCTGTACAAATTTGTGTTGATGCAGGTGGTGTTGCTGTTGCTCAAGCATCTGACGCTGCAAAAGATGTCAATGTTGTGGTTAGCATGCTTCCTAAAGGAGAGCATGTCCGCGGTGTGTATCTAGGGGATGAAGGTGTTCTTAGTGCGGCAAATGAAGGAACACTCTTTATTGATTGTTCCACCATTGATGTAGCAACGGCGCGAGAAGTATCGGAAGCATCCACGGCTAAAGGTATGATGATGGTTGATGCGCCGGTAAGTGGTGGCGTCGGCGGAGCTGCTGCGGGTACATTGACCTTTATGGTCGGTGGTGGCGCTGGTGCATTTGAAGCTGCTAAGCCACTTTTGGAAGTCATGGGGCAGAATATTGTGCATACGGGGGCTGCCGGCAACGGTCAAGCTGCCAAGATTTGTAACAATATGATCCTTGGTATTTCCATGATCGCAGTATCAGAAGCATTTGTTCTGGGCGAAAAATTAGGGCTAGAACATCAAACTTTGTTTGATATTGCTTCAACCGCGTCTGGACAATGTTGGTCTTTGACAAGCTATTGCCCGGTACCTGGTCCTGTTCCAACATCACCAGCCAACAACGACTATCAGCCAGGTTTTTCTGCGATGAATATGTTGAAAGATCTGAATTTGTCTCAAGAAGCGGCAAATGGATTTGATGCGTCAACGGCACTTGGTAAAGCGGCGACTGAGCTTTACGAAAACTATGTCTCAGGTGACGGTAATGCTGCTGATTTCTCCGGTATAATCAATATGATCAGAAAGTCCTAATCGATCAGGATTTTTTGTTAAAGTAAGTTGGTACGGATTGTGTTAGCAGTCCGTACTTTTTTTTTGCGTTTTTTCACTTGAACCTACTGACGGCTTAAGTGCTTGGTGGTGGAGCCAATTTCTTGGCTATAAGAATGCCAAAGCCCATTGCTATAACAAAGATCGCAATTTTTGGGCTAGCATAGGCAAGGGAGCTAATGGCAGGGCCTGGACATAATCCACCAATACCCCAACCAAGGCCGAAAAGCCCTGCGCCTACAACTAACCGCCGATCGATTTCACTGGCAGTCGGTAAATGGAAGCGGCCTCCAAATAACGGGTGAGGGCGTTTTAATAGAAAATGAAACGATATGACGGTGACGGCAACACCGCCCCCCATAACGAAAGCAAGGCTTGGATCCCAGTTTCCGGTAATATCTAGAAAACCGACAACTTTACTGGGACTTACCATTCCTGATAGCGCAAGGCCGAATCCAAAAAGAATTCCTGCGATAGTAGAGATAATATTAAACATGTTTGTTAGCCTCCCATTACAAGGCGAATAACGAAGACTGTTACAACAGCGACAGCCATAAAAGAGAGTGTTGCAGTTAGAGCGCGTGCCGATATTCGGCCGAGTCCGCAAATGCCGTGGCCACTTGTGCAGCCGGAACCTATACTTGTGCCCATTCCCACCAAGAGGCCTCCCACGATCAGGGCTACATAATGCAGGTCATCGGAAAATCCATAGGGGTTGATGTCTATGTAGGAAATATCTCCACCAACAGTGGGAAATAATGCCGCGCCGCCAATAAGACCAAGTAAAAAAAGAACGCGCCATTTTTTATCCGCTGCGGCAGGGGGAATGAGGCCGGATATTATTCCGCTAATGCCCGCTATACGTCCTCCAGCAAGTAGGATAGTTGCCGAAATGCCGAGGATCAGCCCTCCAGCAAGTGAAAGAATTGGGGTAAAATTATCCATTTAGATACTCCACTCAGGGTCATTTAATAAGGGATTGCCTTTGGTTTTTAAATATTCGAAAGCCTCAAAGGTACTTAGGAAAATGCGATTGTTTTGCCTGTTTTTGAAGAAATAACTCTCTTCAAGGCGGTCCATCACAGGGCCTTTAACTTCCGAGAAGTGCAGTTCGACTTTTCCGTCTAATAACTCATCTTGGAGCATTTCAAGGGTATGAAGTGCGCTTCCATCAATGGCATTAACGGCACTACAAATAAATAAGACATCTGTAATCTCAGGGTTTGCAGCGACTTGGTTCAGAACAAAGTTTTCCAGAAATGATGCGTTCGCAAAAAATAGACTTTCGTCGATACGAAGGGCAAGCAAGTGAGGGTATGTCTTGACTTTATGGCGAAGGATATTGCGAAAATGTTCAGTATCAGCAACTTGCCCAACGATTGCTATATGGGGGCGGCTACTTCGCCAAAAATGCATGGTCAGAGAAATCAAGATCCCTATTGTAAGGCCTTTCTCGATACCTAAAGTTAAAACCGCGACAAATGTTACACCTTCCGTAATTCCATCCGCTTTGTCGTATTTCAGGTTTTTTATAAACCCCTTGATGTCGACTAAATCCAGGATAGCGACAAGAATGATAGCTGCTAAAACGGCTTTGGGTACGTAATAGAAAAGAGGTGTGAAGAATGCGAGGGTAAGCCCTATGAGGCATGCTGTAATAATCGCGGCTGCTTGTGTGTTCGCACCGGCTGAAAAATTCACAACAGAGCGACTAAAACCACCGCATACAGGACTACCCCCTGTGAGGCCCGATCCCAGATTTGCAAAACCCAGCCCCCATGCCTCCTGATTGATATTCAGTTTTTGGCGGCGCTTGCTCGCCAGCACCTTCGCAATAGCAACACTTTCTACGTAACTGATCATGGTAATTAATAGGGCTGAAGGTGCAAGGTCTTCGATGATGCCCCAGTCAAAAGTCGGGGTGTGAAGTACTGGAATGCCCGCTGGAATAACACCGATTACTTCAACTCCTGAGGATTGGTCAAGCGCGAACGTCATGACGAGGGTTGTCATGAAAATTAGGACCAACAAAGGACCGGTTTTAGATAGGCCCGTTGAAAGCGGTGCGAGGAGCGGACTTTTATCTAAAAGGGAGCCTAAATATTTGCGGCAAAAATAGAGCAATGAAATACTTGCTATACCAATAAGTAGAGTTGCACCGCCAACCCGATTCCAGATTTCAAGCAAGGAATTGATGGATAAAAAATCTGTGAAAAGGAGCCTGTTCTCAAAACCGGCAAAAGGAGTGAGTTGGCTGAAGGCAATCATAATAGCGGCAGAGCTGGTAAAACCAGACATCACAGGATGACTTAAAAACTCTGTAAGAAATCCTAAACGTAGGATTGCAATCCCTATAAAACATACGCCAATCATCAACGATAATATGAGGGCTGCCTCAATGTGCTCAGAGCTTCCTTGTAGTGCCAGTGTGGAGAGCGCGTGCGCCACCATCAGGGACGCGACAGCGACTGGACCAACGGCGAGTGTACGACTGCTTCCAAAGAACGCATACAATATTGGGGGCGCTATACTGGCATATAAGCCAACCTCTGGCGGTAGCCCTGCAAGCGCTGAATAGGCCATAGCTTGTGGGATCAGAAGGATGGCTGTGATAATTCCCGCAGCAAGATCACCGCTAAAGGTTGAGCGCTTGTACCCATTTAACCACGTCAATGCAGGGAATAGACGATTAAATGTACCGCTGATCATCTATGCATCCTTGCAATAAAGGTCATACAGAACAGCAATAACATTTTTTGCTTCCTCTCCGTGGAGGGAGTAGAAAATGGTTTGTCCTTGTCGCCGTGTGGTTACTAACCCGTCTTTACGCAAAAGTGCCAATTGCTGGGAAATTGAGGATGCACGCATGTCAAGCGACGCAGCGAGTTCATTTACCGAGCGTTCATTGTCGTTCATTTGGCACAGAAGCATCAGCCGCGTTTCACTTGAAAGGGCTTTCATCAATGTGCTCGCACGGGCGGCTGAGTTTTTCAAATCATCAATATTCATATCTCTGTATCTACGTATTTATAGAGATATTGTCAATCCAAATGTTTTGACAATATCTCTGTTGTCCCAAAATCGAAGTTGAATAAAATAAACGAATGGGAGTAGATATAGGTACTACGGTCGGTTTTGAGCCCTGCTTAACAAGGGATTCTTCGGTTTTTGAAAGCATAACTAATGGTAAAGCATATCTCGTCTGGCTCTAGCTTTGAGACAAAAATTGGGTATTCACGTGCTGTCGTGGATGATTACTATGTATTCGTTGCAGGGACGACTGGCACGAATTATCAGACAATGACGATCCCCGATACGATCGAAGAACAAGTACAGTTATGTCTGAAAAATATTGAGGCTGCGCTGGTCGAAGCTGGATCATCTTTGGATAAAGTAGTCCGTGTTCACTATATCTTGCCTGATCGAAACGACTTTGAAGCTTGTTGGCCATTTCTTGGAAAAGCCTTTGCCATAGCAAAACCCGCAGCGACGATGTTTGAGGCAGGTTTAATGAACCCTGCAATGAAAATTGAAATTGAGGTAACCGCTGGACGGTAACCTTTAAGCCAGCTTCGCTATAAAATTCGGCAATTCAACGATTGCTGATAATTGCTTAAATCGATTGTGATTATCGGGAATAGTTGACAATTCATGGGCCCAAGTGCGGTCGCTGGGGATATATATGCCCCAGGATCCGGCTTCTATGGCAGGATTTATGTCTGATTTTAGAGAATTACCGACCATCATGCTTCTTTTTGCGCCATCTCCATATTGTTCAAATATTCGGCTGTAAGTGGCTGTTGTTTTTTCGCTGACTATTTCAATGGCATCAAAGTATGAACCAAGTCCAGATTGTGCCAGTTTTCTCTCTTGATCAAACAAATCGCCTTTTGTAATCAGTATAATTCTGTGTGTGTTTGAGAGGGATTTCAAAACGGCCTCTACATCAGGGAGGGGAGTGACCGGGTGATCATGCATTTCGCGGCCAGCGTTCAAAATTTCTTGAATAACGTTTGCAGGGACTTGCCCACTCGTGGCAACAATTGCCGTTTCGATCATTGATAAGATGAAACCCTTAATTCCATAACCATAGTAGTTTAGATTTTTCTTTTCTATATCCAGCAAGTTGCTCGACAACACATCTACATCAATATGGCTTTTTAAAAGATCTCGGAACCGTTGTTCTGTTAAATGAAAAATATGTTCATTTTCCCAAAGGGTATCGTCGGCATCAAAAGCAATTGTTGATAAAGGCATGGGAGCACCAGAAAGAGAACAGAAGAAAAAATAATAATATCCCCACAATCAGAATGTCAATTAGACCAATCAGGAATATTTTGTTTGCACAAAAACAAATTCTGGATCACATATGACCAATGATGAAAAATATGTCGACAAATGTTCGTGGCGCTTTGTTTATGGCGGCCTGCATGGCTGCCTTCGGTATCAATGATGCTTTGATGAAAACGGCTTCTGAGCATTTTAGTTTAATCCAGGCAATGTTTGTACGCTCAGTGTTTACAACGACCCTGCTGGGAATATTTGCATGGCATAAAAATGCTTTTAAGGTGGGTGTTCCCAATAGAGATCGGAAATTGATTGCTCTTAGAACGTTTGGCGAAATTGCCGGCTCATTCTTGTTCTTAACGGCAATTTTCAATATGCCTCTTGCAAATGCGACGGCGATTTTACAATCAATGCCTTTGGCAATTACGCTTGGCGGTGCAATCTTCTTGAAAGAACCTGTCGGGTGGCGCCGCTATATGGCTGTATTTATCGGTTTTGCTGGCGTTATGATTATTGTCCGGCCGGGTACGGATGGATTTAATACCTACTCCTTTTTTGCTTTATCTGCAGTTGCTCTGCTGGTTCTTCGAGATTTGACAACACGAAAAATATCAGCACAGGTCAATGCGTCCTTGGTTTCTTTCCTCTCATCTGCCGCCATTATGGTCACTACTGGGCTTTTGCTTCCCTTTACTGACTGGACGCCTCTGACGGTGACAAATACATCCTTACTTCTTTGCGCGTCTTTCTTTGTAATTTTTGGTTACGTCTTAAGCGTTTCTGCTATGCGCACGGGAGAAATTGGTTTTGTATCTCCTTTTAGGTATACGATCCTTCTTTGGTCAATTGTCTTAGGAATTTTTGTCTTTGGGGATATTCCTGATAGGTGGACAATTCTTGGCAGTACCGTAGTCGTGGTCATGGGCATTTATACCTTCTATCGAGAACAGAAATTGAACAGCCGCTAGGACTCAGGCATTCTCATATCTCTGCGAAAGACTATTCCACCAATTTGTGGTCTCGGCTGCTGCTGTCTCAAGCAGAGGGATGCACTCTTGTACAGCACTCAAATCCTCTGCGATGGCTTCAATATTTGCGGCAATGCCGACAATTTTGATAGCACCAACTGAATCCGCAGTTCCCTTGATTGTATGAGCCGAGCGTCTGACTACTTCAATGTCTGAATCTGAAATTCCTTGCTTCAAATCCGCAACAAGAACCTTCAGGTTTGCAGGGGCCTTTTTTAGGATCTCTCTAACCACGACGACGTCTAATGCATCAGATAGTTCTTTTACCTTTTGTTCATCACCAATGGGTTCTGATGAGGGATTGATTTCGATACTATCGTCTGTAACCGTCTCTATTGGAAGCTCTTCCTCTAACTCATCGACAAACAAGTCGGGCGAAATGATTTTTTCATTTTTTGGTAGCCAAGTATTTAAGACCTCTTTAATTCGGTCTTTCTCAATGGGTTTGGCTATGTAATCATTCATACCAGCATCAAAACATCTTTGTTTATCTTCTTTTAAGGCATTTGCCGTTAGCGCTATGACTGGGATTTGCGGATTTTTAACCGCGGGATTGGATGCTCTAATTCTGCGAGTTGCTTCAAAACCATCCATTTCAGGCATCTGGCAATCCATGAACACGACATCATAGGGAAGTTCTTTTAAGGCAACCAAAGCTTCAACACCGTTCGCTGCCAGGTCAACATGCAATCCGTGTTTTTGCAAAATTCCTTTTATAACCATTTGATTAATTGGGTTGTCTTCTACAGCGAGGACGCGCGCTCTAAATTGTTGGTATTCACGCATCATGTGGGTTGTTATCATGTCTTGAACACCGCCGGATTCGGTTTTACCGGAAATAAGAAGGAGGCAATTATACAAATCCGATTGCTGAATTGGTTTTGGAAGAAAGGCACTAAAACCAAGTTTCAATGCTTGGCTAGCATCTCCTTTTTGGGATTGTGAAGACATCAGTATGAGCTCAGTGTTTGCGATTTTGTCTTCTTTTTTAATTCTACGGGCAAGTTCAGCGCCATCAATGAGTGGCATCTGCATATCTAGAATACTTGTCGTGTAGGGTGTTTTGTTTAGAGTGGCATTCTTAAGAAGCTCTAGTGCCTCAATTCCATTATCCACCAAATCATGTTCTATTTTCCATGATGTCAGAACTGCGCTCAATAATTGCCTGTTTGTTAAATTATCATCGACAACGAGAATTTTCTGCGCATGTATATCGCCGGTTTCAAATTGCGGAGCTTCTTTATGAGAATTGGATAGCACGGCAGTGAACCAGAAAGTTGATCCTTTATTTAGTTCGCTCTCAATTCCGACTTCACCGCCCATTAATTGGACAAGTTGCTTTACAATTGAGAGCCCAAGCCCAGTTCCACCATATTCTCGGGTCGTAGAGCCATCTGCTTGAGTGAATTTATCGAATAGCTTTTTTTGGTGGTCGAGAGGAATTCCGACACCGGTATCTTTCACTTCAAAACGAATGCGGGTTTTAGTATCAGTGAGCGGTTCTTCATAAATTGAGACTGTA
>Ga0209826_1000489_pt1 | contig 28332 bp, 27 predicted proteins | sample GOMGulsemesocosm_5_FD_184637 | JGI IMG/M metagenome (GOLD analysis project Ga0209826, IMG submission 184637) | Methane-oxidizing microbial communities from mesocosms in the Gulf of Mexico - GOM15C Gulf of Mexico (SPAdes) (version 2) | ecosystem: Environmental > Aquatic > Marine > Cold seeps... | reverse complement strand
CATGACCGTCGATAAAGGCCGCCGTGCATCCACAGCACATGCTTATTTAAATCCCATTAAAAACCGGAAAAACCTAACGGTACTGACCCGTTGCCTTGCAGAAAAAGTAAACTTTATAGATAAGCGTGCCGTGTCTGTTGAAATCTCAAGAAATGGGGTAAAGGAAACACTTGAAGCCTCGAAGGAAATCATCCTGTCGGCGGGCTCCATTGGCTCACCGACTCTCCTTCAACGGTCTGGTATCGGGCCTGCTGAAAAGCTCCAAGAAAAAGGGATAGATCCAATTGTCGACCTTCCCGGGGTCGGTGCAAACCTACAAGATCATTTGGAAGTGTACTTTCAATTCCGTTGTACACAAAATATTTCGCTGAACAGTAAGCTTGACCTAATTAGCAAAGGCATGATTGGTGCCCGTTGGATCCTGCTTAAAGATGGATTAGGGGCTACCAACCATTTTGAATCTTGCGCTTTTATCAGATCACGCGCGGGTTTAAAGTGGCCAAACATCCAATATCATTTTCTACCCGCCGCCATGCGCTATGATGGCCGAACTGCATTTGATGGACACGGATTTCAAGTTCATGTTGGGCCGAACAAGCCGACAAGCCGGGGAAATGTCATGATTACCTCGCCCAATGCAATGGATAAACCAGAAATCCAATTCAATTACCTCACTAGTCAAGATGACATTCAAGACTGGCGACAAGTAGTTCGATTAAGCCGCGAGATCATCAATCAACCATCTTTGGATACTTTCCGGGGGGAAGAAATCCAACCCGGGCAGGCCGTTCAAACCGATGAAGAAATTGATACGTGGGTCCGCGAAAACGTTGAAAGCGCCTACCATCCCTCTTGTACCTGCAAAATGGGGGCAGATACAGACAAGATGGCGGTACTGGACAATGAATGCCGGGTTCGTGGTGTGGGAGGATTGCGCGTGGTCGACTCGTCAATTTTCCCAACCATCACAAACGGTAATCTAAATGCACCAACAATTATGGCCGCAGAAAAAGCCGCGGATCAAATTAAGGGCGTGGCACCGCTAGAAGCCAGTCAAGCCCCCTATTGGATTGACGAGAATTGGCAAAAGCAGCAACGACTGAGGCAACCTGCGCGCTAACAGTACACCAAGTTAGGAATGAATTTTGTCATCACTCCAGGTGGCAATATCTTGCTGCAGATCTTCGATATCTGCGGCTTCAATGCGGTCAAACTCTTTATTTTTTCCGAGTGAAACTCGCGTATGAACTTCAATCCAGTCTTCTTTAGTGAAGTATTGTTCTGCAAGTGGAAACAAAACATCTTCCTCCATATGCATATGCCGCAGTTGGGCATTTTCATATTCTTTGGCAACTGAAACCAACCACATACGTGGCAACTCAGCGTCACTTGCCACATCACTTAAAGCCTCTTTCAAGGCATCACAAAGGAAGAATAACCTTTCGTGTTCTAATGGAATATCAGAAACCTTTGAAATTGCCACGGGATACCGTGAACACAACAATTGGTGCATTTCATCTTCGGCTTGATGGTGATTAAACTGTGCACTGCGGTTAAGGTAATCAAGAATTGACTCAATCAGAGCATGATCGAGATCTTTCCCCAACCGGAATTCTCTAAACTGGTGATTAAACTCGGCCAATACAGCGAACATCTTTGTGTGCGCCTCTAAAAGATGTTTGATAGATTTATGCATTGTGACCTCCCAATCAAATAGAAATGTAAAGTCAACTTTACCAAATGCCCAAATAGGGTTCATTGACTGAAATCATTTACACTATCTATTGGGGAATACAATTAACTGGAATTTAATGCAGTTGCTAATAATTCTGCTTGATTTTCCAACTCATTTGCTATGGCCATCACCTCTAATGATTGTGCATTAACTTTTGACACAGTCTCATTTACAGCAGAGATATTTTCAGTAACATCATCCACACCTGTCGCGGCTTCTTGAACATTTCTCGATATTTCTTGAGTTGCCGCCCCTTGCTCTTCTACTGCTGAGGCGATAGCAGAAGAAACCTCATTAATTTGATCAATAAAGACGCTAATATCACTAATTGATTTAGCTGTATTACTTGCTGCCGATTGAATCTCATTTACGTGCGATTGAATTTCATTTGTGGCTTTCTCGGTTTGAGAAGAAAGGTTTTTCACTTCACTTGCAACAACTGTAAAACCTCGGCCTGCCTCACCTGCACGAGCGGCTTCTATGGTTGCATTCAGCGCGAGTAATTTAGTTTGACCCGCAATGTTATTAATTAAACTGACGACATCTCCGATTTTAGCCGATGCATCAGACAATCCTGCAACGAGTTTATTAATTTCACGTGATTGTTCCACGGCCCCAAGAGACATATTTGCAGAAGTCGACACCTGCCGGTTTATCTCTTGAATAGAAGCATTCAATTCCTCGGCAGCTGATGCGACGGTTTGCGTATTGGCTCCGGTTTCTTCTGCTGCAACAGCTGCTGTTTGAGTTTTTTCCGTTGCCAGCTTAACCGTGCTTCCCATGAATTGAGCATTTGAATTCAGCTGAACTGCCGCGGTTGAAATAACATCAACAGCAGTATTAAATTTTTTGATTTTTGCTTCAATACCGTCCGCCGCATCATTTATATTTTGCGTAGCCACTTCAAATGATCCCGGCAAGCCTTCTGGCGCAATTCTCCTAAAATATTGGTTATCAGCCATATAACTCAAACACGCACTCGTTTCCCTAATGTATGCATCTGAACGGTCAATCATTTCATTTATTCTCAAACATAGCTTGTCTTCCAAGCTGTTCGATTCCGGTAAATTTTTGATCCGTGCTTCAAAATTTCCCAAACATATCTGTTCGACAACAGCCAAAATTTCCACCAGCCGACTTTCGTTCACAATTGAATTGTCTGCGACGTTAGGCATATCAATTTCCTCGAAACAGGTTGCAAACGAATTCGTCATACGACACCCCTTTTGATGCGAGTAAATCCTCAAGATATTTGCTTGAGGCCTGAATACTCTCTCTCTTATTCTGATGCTTCGCCTCAATCATATTTAAGTTGTCATAAAGGGGTTCGATGACAGTCTTAATTATAGATTGATCTGGGATGCGTCTTGTGGAGTGGAAGCCGACTACTTCATTACCGTCGAAACTGGGGGTAACGTGAGCAAGAACCCAATAATAGTCTCCGTTCTTCGTTGTATTCACAACATAAGCGAAGATCTCTCTCCCTTTTTGGAGATGTTTCCATAACAATTCGAAAACACCTCGTGGCATATTTGGGTGTCGGATGAGATTATGTGGACGGCCGATCACTTCTGCTTCTGAGTAACCTGCAATTTTTAAAAAAGTATGATTAGCGTAGGTAATTAACCCTTTCAAATTGGTTTTACTTACAATCAATTCTTGAGGATCAAAATAAACTTCATTCCCGAAATACTCCATGCCTTAGGCCACCCTTTGCTTATGAGAATTTTGCTTAGTGTTTCTGTAGAACACTAAAACACTCTTTTGTTATTTATTATTTAGACATAACTAATGTCATGCCTATTATTATAATAAATATTTCGTTTTTATTACAATAATGCAAATAAAAATATCATAAATATTGAAATTATATGGCAATTTTCATTATTTATTACTTATGTCATATACCATTTGGATATTATTACTTTATTTATACTTTAGAAAATTCAATTCTTACTCATAAATACACTTTGCCACCTACATCAAAGTTGATCAGGTAAAATTATTTCCAAAATTCTGAGAAATTTGGTTTCTTGTTTGATCTAGAAAAGGTAGTTTTTGAGTTCAGATAAAAATCAAAAATAAAGAGAACCATGACCCATTTCACATTCAAAACGACCCCCACCCTGATTTGCAAACCAGGTGCGATGACTGAAATCGGAGAGCTCAAATCACTTCTGGGTGATCGCGTATTTCTTGTCACCGACCCCGGAATTGTCAAACTCGGACTTCATACAGAAGCGCTTGAAAATCTTCGAAACGCTGACATTGAAGTCCTCGTCTTTGACCAAGTAGAAGCCGACCCCAGAGAAGCCATTGTTAAGCAAGCAACTGAAATTGCCATGGCCCATAAAACAACTGGCGTCATTGGCTTTGGTGGCGGATCGTCAATGGATGTCGCAAAGCTGGTAGCGCTCCTGTCCAAAGGAGATGAGCAACTCGAAGACATCTACGGCATTGAAATGGTCAAAGGATCGAGACTTCCTTTGGTTCAAGTCCCCACGACTGCGGGCACTGGATCAGAAGTCACCCCCATTTCCATCATCACCGTTGGGGCAGAAACCAAAAAAGGTGTTGTCTCATCCAAATTACTTCCAGATGTGGCAATTCTAGACGCAAATCTAACGCTCGGACTACCGCCGCATGTTACCGCAGCAACCGGCGTAGATGCCATGGTTCATGCCATTGAGGCCTTCACGTCTAAAGGCGCTAACAATAATCCACTATCGGCAACACTTGGAAAAGAAGCGCTGCGATTGTTGGGTGCGAACATTCGAACAGCGGTCAAAGACGGCAAAAATACCGAAGCCCGATCTAATATGCTTTTGGGATCTTGTCTTGCAGGGCAGGCATTTGCGAATTCACCCGTAGCCGCAGTTCACGCACTTGCCTATCCCATTGGCGGAATATTCCATGTCCCTCACGGACTTTCCAATGCGTTGGTGTTACCTGAGGTAATGCGTTTCAACGCACCTGAATGTTCTACCCAATATGCAGAATTAGCGCCCCTAGTGTTCCCAGATATTGATAGATCCGGCGGCTCGCAGAAAACCTGTCAGATCTTTATTGATAAATTGGCAGAGTTAAATTCAGATCTTGGGCTTGAAACTACATTGCGTGAAGTTGGTGTTACGGAAAATGATCTTGAAAAATTAGCATCCGCAGCAATGGAACAAACTAGGCTTTTGGTCAATAACCCTCGCGAAGTTACAGAACAAGACGCCTATTTGATTTATAAAAAGGTACTCTAACATTATGGCAAATAAAGCAATGAGCCTGCGGAGCGAGTATCGACAGTTTCAAGAAATTCCTACGCGTTGGATGGACAATGATGCCTATGGCCATGTCAATAATGTTCAGTATTACAGTTACTTCGATACAGCTGTGAACCAATTCTTGGTCCGCGAGGGTGTCCTCGATATTCAAAAAAGCCCAATTATTGGTTTGGTCGTCGAAACGCAATGCCGATATGCAAAAAGCATTGTGTTTCCGGAAACCGTATACGCCGGCATTCGTGTGGCACACATGGGAAATAGTTCAGTTCGCTACCAACTTGGCCTGTTCCGCGAGGATGACGAAATTGCGGCCGCAGAAGGGTATTTCATTCACGTCTATGTAGAACGTGAAAGTAACAAACCCACAGCTATTCCAGCGGCAATGCGGGAAGTTCTTCAAAAACTGACGTAAGATATTATATCGGGGTCGAATACTTATTCTTCCCCGATATTGATTTCATATTTTGGTAAAATCACCACTTCGGCCAAGGCCTGATGAAAAACGCGCAGCCCCGTTCTGTGCTTCTGCAAGTAATGGCGCAGCGCCATCCTCCGCCTCTAATCGGAGGGCTGATGGTAAATCCATATCCCATTGTTTGTGAGCTGTCATGCGATCAGTTCGCATACAAATTTGGGGAAATTGTGCAATCATTTTGGCAAGCACAACTGCCTCCTCGTACGCCGTTCCATCTTTTACTAAACGATTTGCCAATCCGAAGCTCAGCGCTTCTTCTGCGCTGACTTCCCGGCCGGTTAGGATCATATCAAGGGCCCGGCTTTGACCAATTAGCCGCGGCAACCTGACAGTTCCACCGTCAATAAGCGGCACTCCCCAGCGGCGGCAGAAAACACCGAAACTTGCTGACGTAGATGCCACACGCATATCGCACCACAACGCGAGTTCTAATCCGCCAGCAACCGCATATCCTTCTACCGCTGCAATGACAGGCTTGCTTAGCAAGCGCCGTGTTGGACCCATTAGACCTTCAGCAGCAGGGTCATAATTCAACTCTGTTCCCGATAACGACTTAAGGTCAAAACCGGCACAAAAAACAGGGCCGGTTGACCTTAAAATTGCAACTGATTGACTATCGTCATTATCGAACTGATCGAACGCCGCGCTTAAAAGTTCACCAGTCTCGTAATCAACCGCATTTCTGCATTCAGGACGGTTTATAGTAACCGTCGTAACGTCTGCTTGAATTTCAACCAGAACTTTTGGGTTGTCGTTTATCATTTTTCTCACCCGCTTAAGATTTTTTATCATTTATTAGGCATGAGTTTATTTGTGTCGCCATTTGTGTCAACAACAGTCGGTAAAGATTAGGACCAAGTGGGATGTCTTGCCCAATTGGATCAAGTATCCCCTGCCTTGCTGAACTCCCTCTTAAGGCGACCTCCACAAGTTTTCCAGAAAATTGCGGTTCCCGAAATGCGCATACGGCGCCCGTCTTTTGTATTTGCGCACGGATCGAATTCATCCGGCTTATGGATGGTTTTTTATTGGGGTCGATGGCAATGCCGCCAACGACGTTCAAGCCGTAGTGTGCCTCAAAATACTGAAATGCATCATGGAAAACGATGTATGGCTTTTCCGATGCCTTCGCGAGACCTTGCACAACATCAGCGTTGAGACTTTCCACATCACTAATCAGCCGCTCAGCGTTTGACTCAAAAATGGATTTCTCGTCCGGATAGATAAGGCTAAGTCTTGCCGCGATTTCCCGGATCATTGCTATAGCGTTGTGAGGATCCAGCCAAATATGTGGATCTGTATTTTCAGGGACAACGACATTGGTCTCTTCAGCCTCATCTGCTTCATGCACATGGTCGTGATCGTGATCGTTTTCCCAGGCACCGCCTTTGCGGTTTGCAAGTAACTCAACCCCTTTTGCTCCGATCAAAGAAAGTGTCCGTTCTTCCAATTTCAAGGCACGTACAGCCTTTGAGATTGTTGTTTCAAAGGCTGGGCTTATGGTGAAAATGATATGGGCTGATTGCAGGCCAATCATTTGAGACGGCTTCAGCTGGTACCCATGGGGGCTTGCCGTTGCCTTAATGATTAAGGTAGCAGTCCCTGATTTTCCAAGAACGGATTGAACCAACGAATGGATCGGTGCGATTGATACGAATATCTTTTTCTCAGCCATCGCGATTGTGGGTAGCAAGAAAAGGGTCAAAATTGAAACTGTCAGGGTAAATTTTTTCATCAAACTCATCATAAGAAATTTTTGTTATGTTATAATATAACTTTTTTAAGTCAATCAAATTTCAACTTTTTCTATAACAAGGCCTTAATTCTCGCTTTTATGGGTGGCAACAACTCGTCTTCAAACCATGGGTTTCTTTTAAGCCAAATATTATTGCGCGGTGACGGATGCGGTAACACTGAAATTTTTGGCCAATACTCCTGCCAAGATTTCACCGTGTCTGTCAGCGTTTTTTTGCCATTTCCAGCTAAATGCCAATCCATGGCATATTTCCCAATAACAATCGTAAAATCGACCTCTGCAAGGTTTTCCAAAAGTCGGTTTCGCCAGGCAACGGCGCATTCTTTTCGCGGTGGTAAGTCTCCAGATTTCCCAGTTCCAGGAAAACAAAAACCCATTGGAATGATGTTAATTTGGTTTTTGTCGTAGAAAACGTCCCTATCGATCCCCATCCAATCGCGAAGTCTCTCTCCGCTTGGATCGTCGAAGGGAATGCCGCTTTCATGAACCCGCCGCCCCGGCGCTTGACCGACGATCATAATACGAGCGGCATTAGAAGCTTGTAAAACAGGTCGGCAGCCATCCATGAGATGTGGCTCACAAATTTTGCAGGCTCTAATTTCGGCAAGTAAGTTTTTCAAGTTATCAGGCAAAACAGTCTTTCTACGGGCGATCAAAAATTGATACTTTAACCCACTGACTACAGAAAAGAAATATAGCCCCTCATCAGAAAAAAGTGATACCTTTTTCAAAACAACAAGGAGACGAAAAATGACACTAAAAGGCCATTGTTACTGTGGGCAGTTAAAATATGAAGTAGAAGGCGCACCCATCACCAAAGGCAACTGTCATTGCCGGGAATGCCAGTATATTTCAGGTGGTCACCCAAACGCATTTATCGTCATGCCAGACGGCGAATTTAAATACACAGAAGGGTCACCGAAATCATTTAAACGGGCAGATCTTGAACAACCTAGAACCCGAGAATTTTGCGGGAATTGCGGAACTCACATTTTAACGAAATCTGAACTTCGTCCTGGTGCCGTGATCATAAAAGTTGGAACCCTAGATAATCCGGACATCTTTGATAAGCCCGATATGGCGATCTTCACGGTCGACATACAGCCCTTTCACCGCCTAGATCCAGAAACGCCGTCTTATGAGCGGATGAAGACCTAAATTATCCTTCAGGGTAATGAATAATGCAATGTACTGTGGCAGGGGCGCCGGACAGATTACGATAACTATGCCCCTTGTCACCATGGAACCGGAGAGTTTGCCCTTTTTTGAGGGTGAACCATTTCCCCTCTGTCTGAATTTCCATTTCGCCGTCGATAACAACCGTAAACTCAGTCACCCCACTTTTGTGAGGCTCAGAATATCTTTCATACCCATCTGGAAATGTTATTTCCAATAAGTCGAAACCAAGTGCCGGATCATAGGGCTGTAAGGTCGCAACCAACATGCCATCTTCTGCAATTTGCTTCCGCAACTTATTAGCATCGGTGAGAAGTGTCGATTTGCGCTCTTCTTCCGTTGCTTTACGTTCGACTAAATAAGAAAGGGACGTATTGAAACCTGTGGCGATTTTCCAAAGCGTTGCAATGGTAGGACTGGATTCCCCTCGCTCTATCTGACCCAGCATGGCTTTGCTCACACCGGTTTCAACGGCTGTCTTACTTAAACTCCACCCCTTTTGCCCGCGCAGGCACTTCAAATTTTGAGGCAGGTAATCTGTAGGATTTATCACATTTGTCTCTTTTTACGCTGGACGTTATAACGCACAATCGCTATCGTCATCCTATCGTACGTTATAACGCCCGTTAGATAAACCCACTTCTATTTCCAGAAAGTTGCGCCATGTTCCGATTTTTTGCGCTCCCCTATATCACCTCCGGTTTCGTTGCCATGCTTGTGGGCTATACAAGTGCCGCTGCGATCGTCTTTCAGGCTGCAACAGCAAGTGGTGCAAGTCCTGACAAGGTGAGCTCTTGGATGTGGTCTGTGGGCGTGGGAATGGGTTTGTGCGGTATAGCCATGTCTCTTCGCTACAAAGCCCCCATTATTATCGCATGGTCAACACCGGGCGCAGCACTGTTGGTCACAAGCCTGCCCGGTGTTCCCATGGCTGATGCCGTTGGCGCATTTCTGTTTTGCTCCTTTTTACTGACCTTATGCGGTGTGACACGCTGGTTTGAAAAAATCATGGAAATTGTTCCGCGCTCCATCGCCTCGGCCATGCTTGCGGGTGTGCTTTTGAGCTTTGGCTTAAATGCTTTCACCGCTCTGCAAACGTCGTTTGTCATGGTGTCAGTAATGCTTGTGAGCTATATCGCTGGAAAACGGTTTTTACCGCGCTACGTTATCCCAATTACTTTTGCAGTGGGTGTTGCCATCGCTGCGTTTAATGGTGAGCTTGGATCCGAAAATATTTCTCTTGCCCTGACTGTTCCTGTTTGGACCACACCGACATTTTCCTTATCTGTAATGCTTGGTGTTGGTATCCCCTTATTTTTGGTCACAATGGCCTCCCAGAACATTCCAGGCATCGCAGTATTGCGGGCACATGGCTATAATACGCCCGCCTCTCCGCTTATTAGTTGGAGTGGTTTTACAGGGCTATTATTTGCTCCGTTTGGGGGTTTCGCCTTTAATCTTGGAGCAATAACTGCAGCTATCTGTATGGGAGAGGTTGTAGATCCAGACCCATCAAAACGGTATTATGCATCCGTGTGGGCTGGAATATTTGTCACGTTGATGGGCCTGTTTGGCGCCACGGTGACTGCACTCTTCACGTTGTTTCCAAGTGAACTTATTATGGCGATCGCAGGCCTCGCTCTCGTCAGTACGATTTCAAACAGTCTCGCTACTGCACTGGACGTTGAAGAAGAAAGAGAGGCCGCTTTTATCACCTTTGCCATCACAGCATCAGGTATAACTCTTCTCACAATCGGCGCGCCATTTTGGGGATTGCTTGCTGGGCTCAGCATTCACTACTTCATGAAGATTGCCCGCCCTAAAGCAAAAAATATTATTCAAGCCGCAAAATCAGGATCTTCCTCTAATTGAAGTTCCGCATCGCAAATTGATTTCATTTTCGGATAAACTTCAGCCATGTCGGCCAAAATATCGAGCATGGGTGGGTTTTCAAATATGCCGCGATCTTTGACATATTCCATATGCTTGCGCTTGTCCGCGTCATATTCATGAAACAGAGCGTCGGCAGTTCCGTCAAACTCAATAGCCCGAACACCAAATCGGTCGCAGAGTTCTTTATTGAAAGTTGGTGTCACTTTGAAAGTCTGGCTGCCAACTTTCATTGCCACATAACCATGATAGCAGAACATATCTGTTTCCATGAGATCTGCCAATTTTGGAGAGTTCAGGTGATTTTTAACATCAGCAAAGCCAACGCCTGCAGGTATACCAACGCTTCTGAGACACGCCGTCAGCAAAATAGCTTTCGGGACACAATAGGCTGCGTCCAACGCTGCAACGTGACTGGCTTGATAGTTATCCGCAACAAAATCCAACTGATAAGGATCGTAGCGAATATCATCTCTTACAGCATCAAAAAGCCGAATGGCTTTTTTGGTGCTTGATGCTCCCTCCAGCCCGGTAAGGGCATTGGAGACAAAACTCGCGATATTTCGATGTTCATAATCAATATACTGCGTTGATCCAGTCCAACTTTCGGGCACATCTGAAGAGGGCAAGCCAGTGACGTCTAACATGGCGTATTTCCGTTTCTTATTATGATTTAGCTTACTTTACGAAGAAGGAGTAATCTCCGCCCCGCTCCAACGCTTTTTTATAAGCGGGCCGTGCCTGTATTCTTTTCACAAATTCAGCGAGGTTCGGGAGCTGCGCTAGTCCGCCGCGCATATTTGCAGCTTCAATGGGGAACGAAAGCATAATATCTGCAGCACTTAACTCATCGCCTAAGAAAAATGCATTATCGCCAAGTGATTTGCTCAAATACGAAAAGTGATTGATTGTCTCTCCATCGATCCGCGGCATTAACGGAGCGGCGGCATCTCCAAGGCGTCCAGTATATAAACGCAGCAGCAATGGCAGCATGGCAGAACCTTCCGCATAATGCATCCATTCGCTATAGCGAATGCCAAGTGTCGTACCCCGTTCTGGCGCCAACGTGCCATCATCATACTTTTCGACTAAATACTCAACGATAGCGCCGGTTTCATGGACTTTCAGTCCTTCTTCTTCAAGCACAGGTGATTTCCCGAGGGGATGCACTTCTAGCAACGCAGGCGGCGCCAATCTTGTTTCTGCGTCTCGCTCGTAACGGATCACGTTATACTCTTGCCCCAATTCCTCAAGTAACCAAAGAATACGTTGTGAACGCGAGTCGTTTAGATGATGGATAGTAATCATTTGAAAAACTTTCGGCTGTTTAGATTTGTATTGCTTTTATATAAACGTGCTTCGAACAGGCAATGATGTTTCTAGCCCCACCTTTTCAAAGGGAAGGCGAGCTGTCAACATTCATGGACACAATGACCGTTCCAGAAAGGTAAATTTATTGAGCAGACCAACCACCATCCAAGGTCACCGTGGTACCGGTCATATTCGATGCTGCATCGCTACATAGAAACGCAGCTGCGTCCGCCAATTGTTGCGGCGTTGTAAAGCGCAATGACGGCTCTTTTGACGCCAACAAGCGTTTTGCGGCCTCTTCAATCTCGATGCCGTCTTTTTCCGCGCGCGCCTTAATCTGAGTTTCAACAAGTGGTGTTCGAACCCATCCAGGACAAATAGCATTACAGGTAATTTCCTGTGTGGCATTTTCAAGCGCCGTGACCTTACTAAGGCCAATGATCCCATGTTTTGCGGCAACATAAGCTGATTTTTCAACTGAGGCGACTAATCCATGAACAGACGCCACATTAATTATTCTGCCATAGTTCCGTTTTTGCATGCCGGGCAAAGCTGCAGAAATTGAATGAAATGCACTCGATAAATTGATTGCGATAATATCAGCCCAACGGTCTTTGGGAAAATCTTCGATACGGGCAGTATGTTGAATACCGGCATTATTCACCAAAATATCAACAGACCCAAACATGGCTTCCGTTTCGCTGATCATCGCAGCAATAGCGTCAGCGTCCCGCATATCGGCATTATTATAATGAGCCTGGGTGCTACCAGCATTACTCACTGCCCGTTTTGCGGAATTGATACTGTCGGCATCGCCTAATCCATTAATGACAACTTGCGCGCCAAGAGCCGCGAAATTCTCGGCCATCGCAAGTCCGATGCCACTGGTTGAGCCTGTTACTACGGCTACCCTACCCTTTAGGTCTACGCTCATTATTTTAATTCCCTGCATTTGACTATGTTGCACTGCATCATAGTCAAATTTCAAATATGTGCAGCCTTAAATTCATTTCGCTAAAATTATGAACGAATAACATCTGGAAAAGCGCTGCGAAGTTCAGTCATCATATGACTTTGCAAATCACCTTTGGCTGCAAAGCGTATCTTATTTTGATCTTGGTTTTCGGCCCAAGCCATCAACTCGGGATTATCACGGTTTACTATGACACCATGCGTCACTGTTTTTAAGATGAGATCTAAAACATTAGGAGATAGCCGGCCATTAATTTGCGGTATATCTTCCACCAACAAATGAGAACAAATGTCATATTCCAACCCGTGCTGCATAATGGATATGGGGTTTTCCTGAACAATGGCCGTTTCCACAGATCCATTCCATATGACACTGCTAATGCTTGGTTTTTTGTGGTTTGATGCCGGAACAACGGTCCCACCGATAACTGTTTTATCCTTTGAGTAATGACCAACCAGTAAATCTGCAGCGGTAAGCTCCGCAGCCAATTTCTCAGCGCCAACGTTATCTTCCGACAAAACCACAATAAACGGTAGGGCAAAATTTTGATCTGCCGGACACGATGTCTCAAAGGCCAGTCGTCCAATTTCCTCTAGTCGGTCTACACTACCACCAGACAACGGGGCTAAGGTGGGATTTGCATTTACTTCGCAGATTACAGCTCCGGTTTCCCAGTAAGGTTTACTAATATCTGTCGTTAAGAAATCGATACCAGCAATCCTAAGTCCGAGCGTTTTGGCAGCTCTCTCAGCGAGTTTTACATTTTCAGGATGAATTTCTTCCATTGATACGGATTGATAATTAGCGCCCTGACTAACAACATTCAAGAATATATTTTTACCTGCGGGCACTACGTTGTTCCAGTCATATCCCTGTTCTTTCAAGAAATCAGTTACTACAGGAGCTTTTTGCAATTGAAATCGAGGGCCTCCTCCAAACCAATTCCGCCATGGCTTTTTGTTCTCTTTTGCGATCAAACCACCCACTGTACTCTTTCCGTCGCCCACCATAACAGTATTGGGACGCCTAAAAACTCCCACGAATTTTCCGTTAAACACACTCAACCGATGATCTTCACCTTCGATATGCTTCTCAATTCGTATTTTTGGGTAGAATTTTACCGCTTTTTTACATGCTCTACTCAATTGGTCCATATTTTGAATATTAGGCGTCACTCCGCCGCCTCGCATGCCAGACATGGGTTTTACGACAACAGGAAAGCCTACTCTTTGGACAAATTCTTGGGCTTGGCGTTCTGTGTCTATCCCTTCTGAATATGCAACAGGAAGTCCCGCTTCAGCTAACAAGGCAGACGCCGTCGCTTTATTATCAGCAAATTTCACAGGGCCATGTCGCTCAAAACCTAGTATGGTCCCCAAAAGGGGTTGCTGGTGAGTGCCATAACCATATTGAAAACAGGGCATGGGCCCCGGGAGCCTTCGCCATGGAATTTGGCGATCTTCAGCAGCTTTTAAAATTACTCGTGCTTCATGTTTTAATTTTGTATCTGAGTAGGATTTTTCTAACGTCAAAAATCGTTCACCAATGAAAGCGGCGACCTCTCCATCATTGGCAGCGTTCCCATCAATAGAAGTGATCATCTGTACAATTTTGACTGCAAACCGCAACGAAAGGCGTCCAACAATGTTGGTTTCATGTTCGACAAAAACGTCCCAACAACCATTAGAATTTTTAGGACTTAACTGAATTAAATTACTTGAGCTTTTGACAGCCTTTTGTATCAAAATAGATAAGGCACAAAATTGATAGACGATCGCAGTATCTGTTTCCTCAGGGCATTTTGACAAAATACTTTTTGTGGGAACATCGTAATTTTCCCCCATAAGAAGCAAAATTTGATTGAGTTTTTGCTGCACCTCGTCGAGAGTCGAATTCGTATATTGCTTCAAAGATAATCTACAAACCAGCCCCGATTTTGGTGCAACAAGATTTAAGCTACTTAATGAACTGATCCCAATGATATTTATCAATTTACTATCCCCGATCTTGTAAAGCTGATACGCAAATCTTCTACTATGAGTTTGTTCAACTCAGCGGGTGCCCCCAAGTGAATTTTATCGCTGTCCACTGTTTCTGCCCATGACAACAATTCAGCGTTATTTTTATTTATGAGCACCTTATGTGTGGTGATCGCTAGTATTATATCCAGCACTTGAGTATTCGCAGTCCCGTTGACCTTTGGCATATGTTCCACGAGTAGATGGGTACAGGTTGTATATTCCAAACCCCTCTGTTGAATTCTATTTCCGCTTTCATTAATAACAACAACATCTGCAGCTGAATTCCAGAGAACTGAATTAACCGAAATAGCTGCGTCACCTTGCTGTAATATTGGGGCGCCATCAACAGTTACTGAGTTTTCAGAAAAATATCCGACAACAAAACCATCAGGTTCAATTCGGCGGCAAATATCCTGCGCAATGCCTTCATTGTCTGAGATTACGCAAATAACAGGCAAGGTCACATCTACATTTTTGGGATATGACAGCTCGAAAGCTATTCTTCCTAGCTCGTTTCGGTATTTTGTCACTCCGCCGAACATCAGATCAAATGCCGGTTTAGCATTTACTTCACAAATTGTACCGCCTGTTTCCCAAAATGGTTTTGTAATATCTTCCGTTAAATAATCGACACCCGCAAGTTTCACTCCGACAGTTTTGGCGGCACGTTCTGCCATCTTAATGTTTTCTGGATGAATACCGTCGTCCCATATTGTCTCAAAGGTACCACCCTGACTGATATTCGGCACATTATTGAGAGAAATTTCAACGCCTCTCTCTGGAACGCTGTTCCAGTCAAATCCTTGTTTTTTTAGACAACCTTCCACTTCTGGAATTTTTCGAACATGATATTTTGTATTTCCATGAAACTGGTTTCGCCATGGCTGCAAATTCACCTCCGCTACAATTTCCTCAACGCTCCGAATTCCATCGCCTTTGACAACTGTCACAGCACGTCGGATCGCTCCAACATATTTTCCACCAAAAACAAGAAGACGAAAATCATCCCCCTTAGTATGCTTTTCCACCAGCACTCTTGGAAATTTTTTGCTGGCTATTTCATATGCTTGTCTAAGCTCCGCCTCATTTTGAATATTTGGAGTGACACCGTAGCCTTGCGTTCCCTGCAATGGCTTTACAACAACGGGGTAACCAAATTTATTTACAAAATCAACGGCATGTTCAAAAGAGTTTGTTTTGAGGAAACGAGCGACAGGTAATCCCACCTCTGCCAACAAGGTCGATGTATATGCCTTATCATTGGTAATCATCACACTGACATGGCCTTCAATATCTAAAAGAGTTTCTGTGAAGACTTTCTGATATTTTCCGTATCCATACTGAAAATACTGCCACGATCCAGGGACTTGCCGCCATGGAATATTTCTTTTCTCAGCAGCTAACAAAATTGACCTAACTGCCAGCTTTGGCCCCGAATTAACATACAGTGCCTTCAAGTCTGAAATATTTTTTTCAATAATGGCCGGTAAATTTTCATGAGTATCACCGTTTTCTTGTTTTTTCGTGAGCAACATCATTACCTGATTGGTTAGGTCCACGGCGTATCGGCCAGAAGGCTCAAATTCAAATTCTAGGAATATTTCCCAATACTGGTCGTTTACTGGTCTGTACTTAAAAACCGAAACAGGGCATCCAACAGCGTTCTGAAGCTGGATAATATGTGTGCAATAAAAATATATAATGCTCTCGGCAGCACTTTTTTTGAATTTTTGCTTAATCCGGTTTTGCTCAAGGTAAATTTTGTCATTAAGCACATCAAAACAGGCTTGCAGCTCTTTTTGCAAATCCATCATTTCTGTATTGCTTGTCCCATTAAGAGCAACACGGCACATAAAACCAGATTTTTCCGTGATGAGATTACGACCGTTTAGGGCTCTTAAGCCCATAAATCTGAAAGAAATCATATACCCCCCGATACTATCTTCTTTTGTCGGGTAGACTAGCATTAGTTAGATCGGAATAGGTAGAAAAAAGGCCGTAATAATTGCGGCCTAAATTCAAAATTCAGTCAAAAAGATCGCTGCTCATGCTGATTGTCTTTCTTCGATTGGCTGTTCTTTCACCGGTAAATGAATAATCGCGGAAAAAGCGCCAACGCCGATACCAACCCACCACACAAGATCGTACGTTCCGTATTGGTCATATAATGTGCCCCCCAGCCAAACGCCTAGGAATGATCCCAACTGGTGAGAAAAGAACACGATGCCATATAAGGTTCCCATATATTTTACGCCGTAGATTTGAGCAACCAGACCAGATGTAATGGGCACTGTTGCAAGCCACAATGTTCCCATTACAACGGAAAACAGAATGACAGTGGTTGCTGTCATGGGAGACAAGATGAACAGCGCCGATGCCACCGTTCGTCCTACATAAATATAGGTTAGTAAATACTTCTTGGAATAATGCTTACCAAGGGCACCTGCGGCGATGGTCCCGAAGATATTTGCGGCACCAATAAGAGCGAAAGCAAACGCACCCAATGACGATGTCGAACTAACACCGATACTGCGCATGATGCTGTCAACGGGAATGGCGGCACACGCTTCTGCGATATACGCCGGGAAATGGGCGGTGAAGAAACCCAACTGGAAGCCGCAGGAGAAAAATCCGACAAAAATCATAATAAAGGATGGATCATAGAAAGCTTTCAGCAGGACTTGCCCCATGCTTTCATCAACCACGTCTTTTGACATTGCCGGTACATTGCTCTTCATGAATGGAAGGATCAAAAGGACCGTTAAAATGATCCCTGCAAAAATCAAGAAAACTGAAGACCAATTCATTGTCTGCAACAAATAACTTGCAAATGGTGGACCTACAATTTGCCCCGCAGACCCTGCCGCGGTTGCAATGCCCAGCGCCATGGATCGATTTTCATCAGATGCTGCGCGGCCAACTACGGCTAAAATCACGCCAAATCCAGTACCTGCAACACCGAACCCCACGAGGATTTCAAGAAACTGGTGCTCGATGGGCGTCACAGCATAACTGCTTAAAATCAGTCCAACCGCATACGTCAATGCGCCTAAGATAATCGCTTTTCGTTCTCCGAACTTTTCAGCAAATGCGCCAAATATTGGCTGTCCCACGCCCCATGCCAAATTTTGGATCGCGATAGCAAGTGAAAACTCAGACCGAAGCCAGCCGAACTCGGCCGCAATAGGGATTTGGAAAATGCCAAAACTAGCTCTAATAGAAAAGCCGATCATGAGGATCAGACAGCCTGCAACGAGAACAGGGCTGAAAAGCGACGATTGCGTGCGTGTCATTAGAAAATTCTTTTTGGAACGATTGGTTGGGATATATTTTTAGTCCAGTTCAACTGTCAAAACAAGTGAGCGTGATTACATTTTCAGCAATCAATTTTCACGGTTTGTCGGTTCAGGCGAACTGCCAATGCGAGGGATAAAGCGCCGCTAAAGAGAACCACAAGCAGCACATTGAGAACCAGATCATAGCCCCCAGAGTTCCAAAGCAAAGAGCCAATTAACGCTGCGAAGGCAGAGCCAATAAGATAAGGGACAGCTTGTACGCCGGATTTAAGGCCAAAATTATCTCCCCCGAGAATTTCCCGGCTAATTATAGGCTTTAGAATACTTATAACACCGTTTCCACTACCGTGCAGGATGATAAACAAAATCAGGAATGCGGGAACATATGCAGACAGCATCAAACAAATAACAGCAACAAAGGCAAAAGCAAAACAAAGGAAAACCGCAACCACGTCTGATATGTATTTTCCACCGATCATGATTAATAATCGGCCAACAACCTGCATCGGGCCAATGAAGCTTATTGCCAAAACCGCTGTTCCCGGATCAAACTGCCGATCGTTCAAAATCAAAAGCAGATGGTTTATTAGCGTCGTATGAGAAAAAATGAGAAAAGCAAAAGCTGCGGCTACCAGCCAAAATTTCGGCCATCTTAAAAATGAATATCGGGTGGCTTTCAATTTTGCATGATCTTCACTTACGCCCTGTATTGCACTTGGGTCTTGCGACAAATATCTCGTCCCAACCCACATCAACGGCGCAGCAACACAGCTTACCAGCATCACGAAAACGAGCGTTACAGCCCGCCAACCCGCCAATTCAGATACAAAATGAACAACGGGAAATGCGATTGTTCCGGCAAGCCCAGCAACGAGTGTAATGTGTGTGATATATCTTTTTGCCTGCAAGCCCTTTGTTTTAATGACAAAGGAAAAGCACGGCTCATACAACGAGAAGGCCATACAAACCCCAAGACCCGTCCATATCAAATAGAACAGCACCAAGGAGTTTACAAAAAACAGGCAGGCAACCAGTAATCCGCCAATAAAGGTACCGATGGGTAGTGTATAGGATCCAAGCCCGCGATCTATTAAGGCACCGGAGATCGGAGAGAAAATTGCAGACGCAAATACTGCAAAAGTAAGGGCCGCAGTAATCTCTGACCTGGACCAGCCAAAATCAGCTTCCCACCAAATAATGAGAGCTGGAAATATATAAAATACGCCCGCCCAGACAAAAGTCTGGCCAAAAGCCAAACACCACACGGCCTGCCGATCACTCATACCTGTACTCCAAGAACACTTTTAGACGTCACACTATTTAGACGTTATTGAGCCAGATATCCACCATCGATAGGGATTGCACTTCCGGTCATAAATTTGGCTTTATCGGAAGCTGCAAACAATATGCCTGCCGCAATATCTTCAGGTTGACCGAAATGCCCCATAGGATGAAGCTCCCGCAATTTTTCGCCAAATGATCCGGGAGTTCCCTGTTGTTTTAGAACGCCTTCTACCATTGGGGTTTCAATATAGCCGGGCATAATCGCATTGACGCGAATGTTATATTTATAGTGAGCACAATAAAGCGCTGCGGCTTTAGTGAAATTTTTAACTCCGGCCTTACTCGCGCAGTATGCAGGGGCTGCAAATATACCCACGTCAGCTGCGATCGATGCAATATTGACGATGGCGCCCCCTTTGCCCTTCATCTCCCTAATTGCGTATTTAACGCCTAAAAAAGTGCCGTCCAAATTCACTGAGTTTTGAAACTGCCACTCTTTGAGTGTCATGTCTTCAAGCGGTGTTGAGATTGCAATTCCAGCGCTATTTACAAGAATATCGAGTTTGCCAAACTTTTTCCGAACAAAGGCCATAGCTTCTTGCCATCCCTCTTCCGTAGCAACGTCATGTTTAAAAAAAGCCGCATTTTCCGAATTAGGGGCATCGCGACAAAAAGCCTCTCCCCCTTCAGAGTTCAAATCTGTAATGAGAACTTTGGCCCCTTCAATAAGAAAGTGTCGTGCCGTCTCTTTACCAATTCCGGATGCACCGCCTGTAATCAGGACGACTTTCCCTTCGAACTCTTTTTTCATTCTGCTGCTCCTGCTGCGTTGTTATTATTTTTCGCATTAGAAAACTCTATAGAGGATTTGGGGAAATCACCAGAAGGGTTTTCTGACTAATGCGTCGTCATGCCACAGTGTTTAATACTCCTTTCATGCTATGTATGGATTATAGATTTAACATGTGTGAAAGGATCCTGTGATGGGTGCAACCACTGACGTAAATTTAGACCTTCATTATGAGCCAAAAGACTTTAGTGACAGGTTTGCTTATGCTTTTGTCAAAATGCTCCGCCTCTTTGCTGATTTAGTATTTCGAAAACAATATGGACATCGAGCCGTTGTCCTTGAAACTGTTGCGGCGGTCCCCGGTATGGTCGGCGGCCTCCTTCAACATCTGAAATCCCTCCGCCATATACGAGATGATCAAGGATGGATAAAAATCCTGCTTGATGAAGCAGAAAACGAGCGCATGCATTTAATGACGTTTGTTGAAATTGCAAAGCCGTCAACTTTTGAGCGATTTTTGATAATGTCCGTACAAATTATCTTCTATAACTGCTTTTTCTTTTTGTATTTGCTGGCCCCAAAAACAGCGCACAGAGTTGTTGGATATTTCGAAGAGGAAGCGGTCATAAGTTACACACACTACCTCGCCGAAATTGACCAAGGCCGACACGAAAACCTTCCCGCGCCAAGGATCGCAATCGATTATTGGCAATTACCTGAAACAGCAACCCTTCGGGATGTTATTTTGGTTGTCCGTGAAGATGAAGCTGGTCACCGGGATGTAAATCACGATTTTGCAAATACCCTAATAGTTTAACAGCTAGACCATTCGATATAATGGGGAGGAAGGCTTGAGTGCCTTCCTCCCCATAAATTTATCTCAGCTTTCGTTGCGCAGGGGAGAACGCCAATCTCAAGAGTAGATCACCCGTAGGCTCCCAAACTTTTTCTTCTTGGAATTCAAACCCATACCGATCATAAAACCGCCGCCCTACACCGTTTTCTTTGAAGACATCGAGAACCAAATCCGCATGAAGGTCTTGCGCTTTATCCATAAGCATTTTTCCAGCACCCTTGCCGTGATGGTCAGGGTCGACAAAAAAGCCACCAACCTCAGATCCAATAAGTGCGATGAAACCGATTACCTTATGGTTTGAGCAGGCAACCCAAGTATCTGCATTTGGAAGATAGAGATTAGGAATATTATGACGTTCTTGATCAAAGAACGCGTCATCCATAAAAGGGTGCGCAATTCTAGATGCTTTTTCCCATACAATAAGCAAGTCTTCTAAGTCGTCGTCTTTGTATTGTCTTATTTCAATGTTCACTGCTTTTCATCCATCGATATATTTGTGGGCGAGACATATCGCCTTTAAATCTATTGATGAAATTGCCTGTCACTTGTACGTAAAGATTGAACAAAAGCGACAGTATCAAGACATCCCCACCCCGCCGTATATATCAATTGTCAGGTTGCGTTGTCTCGCATATTCCCCAGGTGTCACCCCTATGCTGCTTTTGAGGTAGCGAATTAAATGAGGTTGATCGCTAAACCCAAATTCATATGCAACATCTGCCCAGTCTATCTCTTTGGCATTTTTTTGATAGAGTTGCTCAAGCATCATTTCGAGCCGGTTTATTGATTTACATTGCTTTAACGTCAAACCAGTTACCCGGTTAAAGCTTCTCTCAAGTGTTCGTTGAGAGCAGTTTAATACCTCTCCCAAATTTGAAATGGGTACGTCATTGAATAAGGACAAAGCGCGCTGGGTAAGTTTAGCGTGTTTATCGTCTCCTCCCTGTTTAATCCAGGGTAGGAGGATTTTATCAAGAACCGCGCAGCAAGCTTCAGATGAGCCTCTTGCCTTTTCCAGTAACTCTGTTTCATCAACTGCTAAATTATCCAGCAATTCTTGTAAATTTACAGCGCAAACCTGATCGACGACCGGTTGTCTTATGGGAAGGTTTAGAGAATATAAAGCTCCTACTTTGAATTTAACGCCAACGATCACAAGGGGTTTTGAATGATCCATCTGATATGTGTGATGGTGCGGAAACAACCAATGGCTACCGGCCCCTTTTGCGGTGATCGCCTCACAAGTATATTTATACTCTTGTTTCTTCGGCGCAATAATGAGGTGCGCGGCTGTGTCAGGAAATAATTCAGGGTATGCAACACCGATATCGCTATCGTGCTCCTTTAACAGAAACCAATATCGGTCAACCACATGTGCAACTGTCTTATGAGCGGGAGAATGTATCCATTGTATCATTTTTAATTCACAGCCATCGCCAGCACTCTAAGCTAGTGATGTACGGCTCACCTATTTATTAAACTGGCCATATGTTTCAAATTTTTTGAGGATATGGTCCATTTCTTTATCACCAATCAATTTGCCACCGCCAACTTGCAAAACACGCCAATATATCTCGCAGAGTTTTTCAACCTCTACGGCCATCGCCAATGCTTGTTTTAAATCTGGTCCCATGGCCAGCATACCGTGATTACCCATCAGACAGGCCTTGCGATCAACCATCGCATCAACAACTGCATCGCTAAGTTCTTGCGTGCCAAAAGTATAATACGGCGCACAGCGAATTGTCTTTCCCCCCGCAACCGCGATCATATAATGAAAAGACGGAATGTCATCCCCAACACATGCCAGTGTGGTGGCGAAACTTGAATGGACATGAACAACAGCTTCCGCGTCAGAACGGCTTGTATATAGATCCCTATGGAACCGCCACTCGCTGGACGGTTTCAAGCTGCCGAACACATCACCATCCATAGACATATGAACCATGTCGGTAAAGGTGCAGTCTTCATACAGCATACCCGTTGGCGTAATCAAAAAACCATCAGGCACTCGAACACTGACGTTTCCGGCCGTCCCCTGATTAAGCCCAGCTTCGTTCATCGCTCGCGCGGTATTTAGCAGTTGCTGCTTCAATGTATTGATATCAGTCACCGTAAATGGCCTCTAACTTATCGATATAGGGCGCTGTAACAATTTGTGTTTCAGTGATCAACCCGGTGACCAACTCGTTTGGCGTAATATCGAACGCGGGATTCCTAACTTTCACACCCAATGGGGCTGTTCTTCTGGATCCAAATTCAGTGACTTCAGACGGATCACGTTCCTCTATAAGGATATCTTGGCCCGTTGTTGACTTCATGTCGATGGTAGAAGATGGGCATGCTACGTAAAATGGTATGCCGTAGTAACGTGCAAGAATGGCAACGCCCAATGTGCCAATTTTGTTGGCAACGTCCCCGTTTGCCGCAACCCGGTCAGTGCCTGTAATTACTATATCAATTAACCCCTGAGACATTAAATGAGCCGCCATATTATCAGTAATAAGCGTTACATCGATGCCTGCATGCTGTAATTCCCAGGCCGTTAGGCGCGCACCTTGTAACAATGGTCGGGTCTCGTCAGCATATACCCGAAATTGCACGCCGGCATTATGGGCCATATACATGGGTGCCGTAGCCGTTCCAAGTTCAGACGTTGCCAAAGATCCCGCATTGCAATGAGTTAAGACCCCCATTCCCGGCTTTATCAAGGGCAAGCCATTTTGGCCCATGCCTCGGCAAAGGGCTTTATCTTCTTCATGAATTTGGACAGCTTCCTCAACCAACCGGACATAAAGAGCCGATGAATTTTCAGCTGATGCTTGAGCCGAAACAGCCAACATACGGCGCATTGCCCATCCCAAATTCACCGCCGTCGGTCTTGAACTATCAAGGTAGGCGGCTCGGTCTTCAAGCAAGGCTTGAAATTGATAAATGGGTTTATTTTGACTGTTCTTTACCGCAACGCATAATCCGTAGGCTGCCGCAATACCGATGGCCGGGGCGCCGCGAACTTTTAATGCGTGAATAGATGCCCATACTTGCTCCGCCGTTTCTTGTTTTTCCATGACGACATCAAGCGGTAGTTGAGTTTGGTCTAGAAGGTAGAGCTCTCCATTTTTCCACTCAATTGCCCGAGGAATGGATTTAAGCATTAGATCGGTATCAGGCACAATCGCCTCCCTGCTCACAAAAAAGGGGTAAGCAATATACCTACCCCTTCTGTTTAAAGGAACGCAATCGAAATCAGGTGACAATGCGTCCGTAACGAACAGAGCTTTGACCTTTTTTGATATCAAAAGACGGCATAACCATCACACAGTGATCATAGGGCGTTGCGACCGGTGTCTCTCCGTCATGGCCATAAACTGTTCCCGCCTTTTCAACTACTTCCATTCCAAAATACGGAACTACGTACTTAAAATCATCCGTCTGAACGGTGTAAGGACCGCTCACTTCGACAAACACCTGCTCTTCCTTGTCAGCCGCAGTTGGCCCAAACCGGCTGGCAAAGTCGTCTGAAATCATGCCAAACTCTCCCAGCAATTGGTAGACCGATTTAATTGCTAAATCGGCAGCGCTTTTTTCCCAATGAGTACCACATTCAATTAGCAACGCGTTCTTTGAACTCTCTGGATTAATGAAATCACCATAATCCCTCATGCGTGTTCCGTTGTTATGTCCCGCATCTGAAATCACATATTTAGGAAGAGCAATTTTGCGGGCGTAGTCCCGGCCTTTCGATAATGGGCCTGCCATCATCAACGGATCTTTTGAGGTAAGCATGGAATGAATATCAAATAAATAATCCACTTGTTCCACAATCGGACGTACTGCGCGTGCGCGTCGGAGTTCAACGCTATCACGCGGACCGTCCAGCGTTTCGGCTGTCCAGACCCTATTGAAATCTTCATCGACAAATCGAGATTTGGTTGGATCGTTCGGATTAAAACTCTCAAACGCTGCAATATTCATAAACGCCAATGTCAATTTTCCTTTAAGGGGCCTGACGTTTTGTTTGAATAAATGATCAACGGCAATTGCGCCGCAAAGCTCGTTCCCATGAACGACAGCACTGATCATTACATGTGGTCCATCAACACCGGAATCAAACGTTGATATGTAATCCACCCCCGTGTTCCCTTGTTTGTAGGGCGAGATATCTGGCGCTTGGATTTCAATATCAAATACTGGAGTTGTTTCTTCTGTCATTTTTATTTTCCATTTGAGAGTGTTATAGGGCCCCTGCTGATCCGAAATTCTCAGCAACATACTTTTTAAGATGAGTAACAAAAATCCGGGTAATTTCTGAAGGCGGCTGGTTTACCGGGAATGCAAATGCATAGGCATAATTCATAGAATGGCGAAATGGTCTTATTGCCAATCCCAGCTTTCTGTGCCGTTCTGCGGTTATTTCGTTTACAATTGTAATTCCCAGCCCTTCTTCCACAAGCACACACGCCATCTCAATGGTAGATGTCTCAATTTTCACGTCCAGAAGCATTCCCTCGGCTGCAAATAATTCTTCAACTCTGTGCCTTGAATTATGACTTCGAGACAAAGGAATAAGGTTCTCACCTTTTAAATCGGCGACATCGACGATGTCTTTTTCTGCAAGTCTATGCCCTTCAGGCATAACACACACTGCTGCTGGCCTTGCTACAAGTTCCGTTCTAAGTCCTGGGTGTTCAATTGGCATGGAGACTAGCGCAGCATCAACACGTCTGTCTGCAACCATTTCCATAGAACTTCGACTTGTTCTCGTCTCAATTGAAACTGTGACATCGGGGTAGTCTTTTAGAAATGCAACAAGGGCGAGTGGTAACAAACTCATACTCAAACTCGGAACCGCGGCTATATGGATTTGTCCACGCGTGATGCTTTCTTTATTCCGAGCAGAGGAGACAACATCTTCAAGACCATCAAACGCTTTTTTCGTTGCAGCATGAAGCCGCAAGGCCGCTTCTGTTGGAATTAGGCGCCCGCCCTCGCGGTTAAATAAAGCAAATTCAAGATCTTTTTCTAACTGAGCGACATTTCGGCTGACTGCAGGTTGCGATAGTCCAAGACGCATCGCAGAACGTGTAGTCGACCCCTCTTCCACCACGGCATTAAAAATTTCTAACTGGCGAAAATTCAAACCAGAAGCGAACGTCGACATATTTACTCAATCCTTGCAGGTATTTATATATACGCATAGCGAATACATTTAAAAAAATACTATACTTATACGCATAACATGTCTAGATTTGCTTTAAGTCATTTGATCAAAAATGACCAAAAAAACACGAGCTACACGACCTCCATGTATGTGGGGGAGAGATATCTCTAACAGGGAGCCTGAAATGACACTACAAAAACTCGGCCTGGCAGCTTCTGCCTTGGCTGTAGCACTTGCGTTGCCCGTTGCAGCACAAGCCTCAAAACTCACAATGGGAATGGCATCTGAGCCAAGCGCCATTGATCCTCATTACCATAACCTTGGCCCAAATAACGCTCTGCGCCGCCATATGTTTGAATCACTTGTTGATCAAGATGAAAAACAAAACCTTGGCCCGCTACTGGCCACATCATGGAAGCCAACTGGCGAGACAACTTGGGAATTTAAACTTCGCGAAGGTGTTAAGTTCCAAGATGGATCAGCTTTTACGGCGCGTGACGTTATTTATTCTGCATGCCGGATTCCAAATGTCCCAAACAGCCCATCAAACTTTACAAGTTTTACCAAAGCCATTTCTGGTTTTGAAGCCCCTAACGATCACACATTGATTGTTCATACCTCTGTTGCAACACCGCTGTTACCCACATACTTCTCAAACTGGGGTGTTATCTCCGCCACAGCAAATGGCATCAAAGGCGACATCAAGTATGACAAAGAAAATTGCGGGATTGCTAATTTTCCAAATACTGTTGATTTCAACAGTGGAAAAGCAGCGATCGGCACAGGTCCTTTCAAATTAAAAGAATTTGTAAAAGGCGACCGTCTTGTTCTTGAACAGAACGCTGGTTATTGGGGAACGAAACCTGAGTGGACTTCCGTTGTTATGAAACCAATCACTAACGCAGCGGCTCGTATGGCAGCCTTACTTGCAGGTGACGTTGATTTTATTGCCGCACCACCAACACAGGATCTTGCAAAACTTCTAACCAATCCAAAATTTGACGTGGCTCAAGGCCTCTCAAACCGTGTGATTTATCTGCATATGGATCAGTTTGGCCCATCATCAAACGGTGTTAAAGGCACAGGCTCTCCTGCTGGTAAATACGAAGGCGAAGGCCCTTGTGCATCAAAAGAATGCGAAAAGAACCCATTCCTTGATGTTCGTGTCCGTCAAGCACTCTCCAAAGCCATCAATCGCGAAGCAATTGTCTCTAAAATCATGGGCGGCGTTGCTGTAGCTGCTGGTGAATTGTTACCGCAAGGTTTCTTTGGCACCAATCCAGGTGCTGCACCAGAAGCGTATGATCCAGAAGGCGCAAAGAAACTTCTTGCTGAAGCTGGATATCCAAATGGGTTTGAACTCGTTCTTGGCACACCGAATGATCGATATATCAACGACGCGAAGGTTGCCCAGGTTATTGCGCAAATGTTCACACGCATTGGCGTCAAAACAACGGTCAATGCTATGACGAAGAGCGTTTTCTTCAAAACTCGTAATAAGTATGAGTTTTCGATCTATCTTGCCGGTTGGGGCGCAGGTACAGGCGAAATGTCTAACCCACTTCGCGCACTTGTTGGTACACGAAGCAAGGAAACTGGCCTTGGCGGTACAAACCGTGGTCGCTATAGCAATGCTGAACTAGATAAGAAAATCCTGTCTGCATTATCCACAGTTGATGATGCCAAACGGGAATTGATCTTGAAGGCAGCTAGTAAAATGGCAATGGAAGATTACTCGATCTTGCCACTTCACTACGAAGTCACAAGCTGGGCTCACCGTAAGGGTCTTAGCTACAAAGCACGTGCCGACCAATACACAGTCGCCACAGGCATTTCCTCAAGTAAATAAGCTGTAGGTAACCGGGCTACTATTATGTAGCCCGGTTATTTTTTCACAGGAGAGTACAGTGCTTGCCTTTACTATTAGGCGCCTATCACAGAGCGTCATAGTGCTTTTTGTTATGTCTGTAATTGTTTTTGCGGGCGTCTTTGCCATCGGCAATCCGGTTGATATTTTAATCAATCCAGAAGCTGATATTGCAGAGCAGGAAGAGACCATTCGCAGACTGGGTTTAGACAAACCTATGTGGGCACAATATGGGGTCTTTATGTCAAATGCCTTGCAGGGTGATCTTGGCAATTCATTTGTTCATAACATTCCGGCGCTTGAAATCATTGCAACCCGTTTGCCCGCAACGCTAGAGCTGGCCTTCCTTGCAGTTGGTTTTGCGATCATACTGGGGGTTCCGCTTGGTATGTATGCGGGCCTAAAGGATGACACCTTTATTGGCAAGGCAATTATGACGGGCTCTATTCTGGGTTTTAGTCTTCCG
>Ga0209826_1000485_pt1 | contig 28376 bp, 23 predicted proteins | sample GOMGulsemesocosm_5_FD_184637 | JGI IMG/M metagenome (GOLD analysis project Ga0209826, IMG submission 184637) | Methane-oxidizing microbial communities from mesocosms in the Gulf of Mexico - GOM15C Gulf of Mexico (SPAdes) (version 2) | ecosystem: Environmental > Aquatic > Marine > Cold seeps... | reverse complement strand
ACAACAGAAATTTTGAAGTGTCATGAGTATAAACCTTAGCAACTGAATATAAGCTGAACACTGTTATGTGCAAAGAAAAACAATTCATTCAGCTCGTATTCATCTTTACTGCGTTTTAATAGCAACATAAACAAAGCCTCTAAGGATAAAGCATGCTCATAACCAATAGTGATACTAGAACAACCAAATCAAACTCGCTGACAAAGTGGCTTCTACTAATTACAGTTAATTTATTTATTTATACTCAATCTGTTGCTCATCAGTTCACTACTAATGAGTTCACTACTAATAAATTAACTACTGAACAATATTCTATTTCACATGGCGTACTTAAAAAAGAACTTAATAATGAACGACGTAAGAAAATTATCGAGAGTAACAAACTCGCAAACACACCCGATCAGTTAACCAATAAAGCGACATCTCAAACCAGAGAAAGCATTCTAAATAGTCAAAAACAATTAATACAAAAATCAAACAAAAACTTGATAGCCCAAAGTAATAATCATAATTATTACGCTGATTTTGCTATTTATGGCGCAATGAGTCTATTGCAAGATGATATTGACGGTGATGGCTTTTACCAAACCTTCAGTGTGTTTTTTGATGCTGATATTTATAGCTATACTGACAACCAGTTTGGCGAAGTTTATGCCTTATTGTACATCAGCCGAAATGGGGGTCCTTGGACTCACTACTTTACTACGGATACTTTTCTTATTGAAGGTGATTCTGATTTAGACGAATATGAAGTTATCACTACTTTTTTATCTGGCTATTCAACAGACTATTACGATGTGTTGATTGATTTATATCAAGTAGGTTATAGCGATATTGTTGCCAGTTACAGCTCAGATGACGATAATGCACTATATGCATTACCACTAGAAAGTGCCGACTATGACGAGCCTTATATTGAAATAGTTGAAACTGTAACAGTAACTCATGGTGGTGGTTTTTCTGCAATTACGTTACTGATTATTTTAATAAGCGCCGTTTTTCGTTTTCGCACTCAAAGGTTATAGGCGTTTGAAAAGAATTTATGCTGAAAAGTAAAAAACCACAAGAAGAGATCTTCTCATGGTTTTTCTAACTTTCACTAGTAGCTTACAAGTTACAACTTATCTTGTTTTAGCTTTTCAAATCATCAAAGAATTTTTTCACACCATCAAAGAAACCTGTTTCTTTTGGGCTATGTTTTTTACTGCTTTTACCCATTTTTTCTTCTAATTGGCGTAACAAATCCGCTTGATCACCAGACAGATTTATAGGTGTTTCCAGTACCACTTTGCACATTAAATCACCTGTAGAGGAACTACGAACTGACTTAACACCTTTACCACGTAAGCGGAACATTTTGCCCGTTTGCGTTTCTTTTGGCACTTTTAACTTAACTTTACCGCCTAAGGTCGGTACTTCAATTTCTCCACCTAATGCGGCAGTAACAAAGCTAATCGGTACTTCACAATATAAGTGGTTTTCATCACGAACAAATATTTCATGGTCGCGCACATTAACTTGCACGTATAGATCACCTGCTGGTGCACCATGTTCGCCCGCTTCACCTTCGCCAGATAAGCGAATTCTATCACCAGTATCAACACCTGGTGGAATTTTTACTGACAATGTTTTTGTTTTTTCAACACGACCTTGACCACGACACGATGGGCAAGGATTGGAAATAACTTTACCTTTGCCACTACAAGTTGGACATGTTTGTTGTACTGCAAATAAACCTTGGCGCATCTGCACTTGACCATGACCATGGCAAGTTGAACAAGTTTTAGCCGACGTACCTTTTTTAGCTCCTGAACCGTCACACGGCTCACAACCAACAAAGGTAGGCACTTTGATTTCTAAGCTCTTACCTTTAACAGCATCTTCGAGGTTTAACTCAACGTTGTAACGTAAGTCTGAGCCACGTTGTGCACGCGATTGACGACCACCACGACCGCGACCGCCACCAAAGATATCACCGAAAATATCACCAAAAGCATCGCCAAAATCACCATGACCTCCGCCACCACCGTGACCACCCTGTTCAAAAGCGGCATGACCGTATTGATCATAAGCAGCACGTTTCTGATCGTCTTTTAAGATTTCATACGCTTCTTTAATTTCTTTGAATGTTTCTTCTTTTGCCTTATCGCCTTGAGTCCTGTCAGGATGATACTTCATCGCCAACTTTTTATAGGCTTTTTTGATTTCTTTTTCTTCGGCGCTTTTTGAAACACCAAGAACTTCATAATAATCACGTTTTGACATAAATGACTTCTTTTATTTGTACACTTTACTTAACGAAAGCTATAACGTAAGAAGCGCCGATAAATATCGACGCTTTAAGGTTTGAATAAATAAACTTTAAATCCGCTTAACTTGCAGCTAGTAAGTACTAGTTCAAGGCGAGTGCACTGAGCCTAGTTTATTAGGTGAGTACACTCAACGCTGAAATAGTGCTTAATAGCAATAAGGTTAGTGGATGACTTATTTGTCGTCCTTAACCTCTTCAAACTCTGCGTCTACTACATCATCAGCTGGCGCTGCGCCAGCATCAGTTGCTTGATCAGCGCCTTCAGGTGCTGCTTGAGCTTGTTCCTTAGCTTGAGCAATTTCCATCAACTTAGCAGATGCTTCCATCAACGCTTGAGATTTCGCATCAATCGCTTCTTTATCATCGCCTTTTATTACTTCTTCAAGCTCAACGATCGCTGCTTCAATTTTCTCTTTATCTTCACTTGGTAAATCATCGCCCGCTTCTTCAACTTGCTTACGAGTAGCATGAACCATACCGTCAGCTTGGTTACGAGTTTGAACTAACTCTTCAAACTTAGCATCTTCATCAGCGTTAGCTTCTGCGTCACGTACCATTTGCTCTACTTCATCGTCTGATAAGCCAGAAGATGCTTTAATAGTGATTTTTTGCTCTTTACCCGTGTTCTTATCTTTTGCTGTTACATGCAAAATACCATCAGCATCAATATCAAAAGTTACTTCAATTTGTGGTGTACCACGTGGTGCTGCGTCGATACCTTCAAGGTTGAATTGACCTAAAGACTTGTTAGCAGATGCTTGTTTACGCTCACCTTGACAAACATGTACTGTTACCGCAGCTTGGTTATCATCAGCTGTAGAGAAAGTTTGAGACTGTTTAGTTGGGATAGTGGTATTTTTGTCGATAACTTTCGTCATCACGCCGCCCATAGTCTCAATACCTAATGATAATGGTGTAACGTCTAATAAAAGAACGTCAGTAACATCACCAGAAAGAACACCTGCTTGAATCGCCGCACCTGAAGCTACTGCTTCATCAGGGTTAACATCTTTACGTGGCTCTTTACCGAAGAAATCAGTTACCGCTTTTTGCACCATAGGCATACGTGATTGACCACCAACTAAGATAACGTCATTCACGTCACTTGTTGATAAGTCAGCATCTTTAAGCGCTTTCTTAAGTGGCTCTAAAGTCGCTTTAACCATATCTTCTACAAGCGACTCTAACTTAGCACGCGTTACTTTGATGTTCATGTGCTTAGGACCACTAGCATCAGCAGTGATGTAAGGTAAATTAACGTCAGTCTGTTGTGCTGAAGAAAGTTCACATTTCGCTTTTTCAGCTGCTTCTTTCAAACGTTGCATAGCAAGAGGATCAGCTGTTAAATCCATGCCTTGATCTTTTTTGAATTCAGCAACAAGATAGTTGATTAAACGGTTATCAAAATCTTCGCCGCCTAAGTGAGTATCACCGTTAGTCGCTAACACTTCAAATGTGTGTTCACCTTCAACTTCATCAATTTCAATAATTGAAATATCGAATGTACCACCACCTAAATCGTAAACAGCAACAACTTTATCGCCTTCTTGCTTGTCCATGCCATAAGCAAGAGCAGCAGCCGTTGGCTCATTGATAATACGCTTTACATCTAAACCAGCAATGCGACCAGCATCTTTAGTTGCTTGACGTTGTGAATCATTAAAATAAGCAGGAACAGTGATTACTGCTTCAGAAACAGTTTCACCTAAAAAGTCTTCTGCTGTTTTTTTCATTTTTTTCAAAACTTCAGCGCTAACTTGTGGAGGAGCAACTTTTTCGCCTTTTGCTTCAACCCAAGCATCGCCATTGTCAGCTTTCTTTATACCAAAAGGCATAATTTTGATGTCACGTTGTACTTCTTCGTCTTCAAAACGACGACCAATTAAACGCTTAATAGCATATAAAGTGTTCGTTGGGTTTGTGACTGACTGACGTTTAGCAGGTTGACCAACTAAAGTTTCGCCTTCTTCTGTATATGCAATAATTGAAGGAGTCGTACGATCCCCTTCTGCATTTTCAATTACACGTACACTGTCGCCGTCTAAAACAGCTACACATGAGTTAGTTGTTCCTAGGTCAATACCGATTATTTTGCCCATAGTGGGAGCTCCTATTCATTATAATTACTGGACTACCATTAATTGGCAACAGTAAAAAATTAATCTAATTTGTTGTTGAATAGTAAGTGGGGTCAGCAAATGGCTTTTCAATAGAAAAATGTAAAAAAATGTTTTTTATTTATATATTCAATGAATTAAATATACAAAAAATCCGTTAATTTTCATTAACGGATCTCTATTTTTTAATATATTTTATTTAAACTGAAAAATTTAAATATTAACTTAGCAAATGATACAACTTTAAGCTTGGGTATCTACTGATGGCCCAGCTTTAGAAACCATAACCATCGCAGGACGAATTAATCGACCATTTAGCTCATAACCTTTCTGCATTACTGCAATAACAGTATTTGGTGCTACACCTGGAACTTCTTGCATTGACATCGCTTGATGAAATTCAGGATTAAATGGTTGGTCTTGTGGGTCAACAGCTTTCACGCCAAATTTTTCTATGCCTGACAATAAACCTTGAAGTGTTAAATCAACGCCTTCAAATATCGTTTTCTGTTCTTCTGCATCGATCGTAGCCAAACCACGTTCTAAATTATCAACTACCGTTAACATTTCACCCGCAAATTTCTCCAAAGCAAACTTACGCGCTTTCTCTACATCTTGTGCAGCTCGGCGACGAATATTATCAACTTCGGCTTTAGCACGAATTACTGAGTCTTTTTGATCAATAACTGTTGCTTGGGCTGTCGCTAAAGCTAACTCTAATTCATTAATGCGTTCTTGTTCTGCACTAATGACGTCATGAGCATGAACATGTTGTTCTTCCACTTGCTCTTCTGCTTGTTGCACAATTTCTTCTGCTAACTGCTCTGGCGATAATTGTTCTGTTGATAAATCAGCCGACTGCTGACTCTCTGATTGTGTAGACTCTGTAGTCATGAAAAACTCCAATTAAATCTTAATAATTTTACAATAATAAAAACGAAAAAAACGCAATGGTGCTAATTATGGGGTCAAGCTTGCACTATTCAAGCCCCATATAAAATAAATTAAAATCATTTTATCAAATACAAACTTTACAAGCCATGCAAATAAGGGGAAACTTCGTTTTAAGAGAATCAATTCACGAAATAATTGTTATGGCTCAACACTATAAAACAATTGGGCTTATCGGTAAGCCCAACCATCAAGGCGCAAGTACAACAATATCAGTACTGCATGAATACTTACTTGAAAATAAATATCAAGTATTAGTAGAAACTACAGTCGCCAACTCAGTCACAATTACTGACATGAACATTTGCTCACTTACAGATATTGGCGAACAGGCAGACCTTGCTATTGTTGTTGGTGGTGATGGTTACATGTTAGGTGCCGCCCGTGTTTTAGCTTGTTTTGACATTGGAGTCATTGGAGTGAACCGTGGCAACCTAGGTTTCTTAACCGATCTCTCGCCTGATGAAATAATTAAGCCATTAACACAAATTCTAAATGGCGAGTCTCGCTCTGAACAACGCTTTATCATTGAAGCTGAAGTCTACCGGCATGGTAAACTCAAAAGTTCAAACAGTGCAGTAAATGAAGCTGTTCTTCATGCTGGAAAAGTAGCAAGCATGATAGAGTTTGAAGTTCACATTGACGACTGTTTTATGTTTAGCCAGCGCTCTGATGGCTTAATTATTTCTACGCCAACTGGTTCAACTGCTTACTCAATGTCAGCTGGCGGGCCTATTTTGACGCCAAACTTGAATGCTTTATCTCTGGTGCCAATGTTTCCTCATACTCTCACTAGCCGCCCTATAGTGGTTGATGGTAACAGTGAAATAAAACTTATACTTGCAAATGAAAACCAAGAAAGCCTACAAGTAAGCTGTGACGGGCATGTCATTTTGGCTGTAATGCCTGGCGATGAAGTTATTATCAAAAAAAGCGACTGTACTATACGTTTAGTGCACCCACTAGATCACGATTATTTCAATGTATTACGAAGCAAGCTCAGCTGGGGCAATAAGCTTTACTGATAATAAGAGTCGAATTTTGAGTAACAAAGTGAAATATCTACCGCTATTTTCTATAAATCACTTGCAAAAAGCCAAATTACTGTATAAGTTTACAGGTGTGTATTTATACAGCAACCTGGGTGCTCAACATTATGCTTTTACAATTAAACATTCAAAACTTCGCCATTGTTAAGTCTCTCGATATAGATTGGCAATCAGGCATGACTACTATCACCGGTGAAACAGGTGCGGGCAAATCAATTGCAATAGATGCCTTAGGTTTATGTTTAGGTGATCGAGCAACCACGAATGTAGTTCGCCCTAACAGCAAAAAAGCAGAGCTTGCAGCCACCTTTGAAACACAAAACAATCTCTGCGCCCAGCAATGGTTAAGCCAACATGATCTTTTATTAGAGTCGAATAAGGAGTGTATTTTACGGCGAGTAATTTCTGCAGAAGGTCGCTCTAAAGCTTATATCAACGGCAGTCAAGTACCTTTAGTACAACTTAAAGAAATTGGTCAGTTACTTATTAATATTCATGGTCAGCATGATCACCAATTAATGATGAAATCGAGCCAACAATGTAAGCTGCTTGATGAATATGCTGATCACAAATCTGCAATTGATGAAGTGAAGCATTATTATCAACAATGGCATAAGCTCAATAAAGAATTAACTTTATTGCAGCAAAATAAGCAGCAACGTGAAGCTCAGCAACAACTTTTACAATACCAAGTAAATGAGCTTAATGAATTCTCTTTACAAGCAGGTGAATTTAAAACCTTAGAAAGCGACTACAAACGCCATGCTAATGCCCAAGATTTACTTGATACAACATTACAGTCACTTCAAACGTTAGCTGAAAATGAAAGTTTTAACGTACTTGACTCATTACGACAATGCAGTGAAAACATTAATTCACTAGCTCGTTTAGATAACAAGTTAAATAATGTCGCTACTATCCTTAGTGATTCTTTCCTTCAAATTGAAGAAGCCTCTGCCGATCTTAAGCATTATTATCAAGAGCTTGAATTAGATCCTCAAGCATATGCAATGATTGAAGAGCGCTATTCAACGGCCTTGCAACTTGCTAAAAAACACAGTTTATCACCTGAGAATCTCGTCAGCTTTCATCAAGAATTAATCAAAGAGTTAGCCGCAATATCAAATGATGAGTCAAGAATTAATTTAGTCATTGAAGAAATAGCAAAAACAGAGCAAAACTATCAAGATTCCGCCTTAGTGTTAACCACTTCCAGAAAAGAGGCTGCACAAACGTTAAGCCTGTTAATTAGTCAAAGCATGCAAGAACTTAACATGCCTCATGGAAAATTCCACATTTCTATTGATTCAGCAAACAGCCATCCCACCAATATATCAGCGAATGGCGTAGACAAAATTGACTTTCAAGTGAGCTTAAACCCTGGACAAGCATTAGAAGCCATGAACAAAGTCGCTTCTGGTGGTGAATTGTCACGAATAAGCCTGGCAATGCAAGTTATTTTAGCCGACAAAGTTATCACCCCTACCCTGATTTTCGATGAAGTAGATGTAGGTATTAGTGGCCCTACTGCTGCAATGGTTGGTAGTAAGTTACAACAACTTGCCAGAAATACCCAAGTAATTTGTGTAACTCATTTACCACAAGTCGCATGCAAAGGTCATCAACAATTCTTTGTGAGCAAATTAACCGATGGTGAACACACTGAAACAAATGTAACGGAACTAAGTAAGCAAAGTCGCATCCAAGAAATAGCACGTTTACTTGCCGGCGACAAAATATCAGAGCACAGTATAGCCAATGCGCAAGAGTTATTAGCAAGTTAATAAGCGTATTGATATAAAATTTATGAAAAATAGCTTTGTATCTAAAGCCGTGCTTAGTTACTATACCCGAGCCTCTTCAAGATGCGATTTTCAGGACGTCTGAGCGAATCATGATCAAGGCACATCTTTTTATTTGTTGTAAGGAAAGTAAAATTTCATGTTGTTTCGCACCTCAATTATTGCCATAGCTCTATCACTTTCTGCTTGTTCAAGTTGGGTTTATCGTATTGATATTCCACAAGGAAACTATCTTGAGCAAAAAAACATAGATAAAATACAAGTTGGTATGACAAAAGAACAAGTTACGTTTGTTCTGGGCAGTCCAGTGATGATTGATAGTTTTGACAAAGATACATGGAATTATGTTTATCGCTTTAAATCTGGGCGTAGTACAAAATTAGATATGCAAAAAAACTTTGTCATAAAATTTGAAGATGATAAATTGATTTCAGCTGAAGGTGATTTTGAATTATCTGAAGATTTCAATACCCCATTTAATGCTCCTTCACCTCAAAACACAAATGAAGTTGCAGCAGAAAAAAAAGGTAATGAACAATAAAGTAAATTGTCAATTAGGTTAACTCTGTCTATGAAGAGTTAACCTAATTTAATGATAAATTAAAACTTACTTGTATCAGTAAATAAGCCTACTTTTAAATCTTTAGCTGAATATATTTCTCGACCATCAACACTAACACTACCGTCAGCTAGCCCCATATACAACTTACGCTTAATAACACGTTTAAAATCAATTCTAAAAGTTACTTTTTTTGCCGTTGGTAAAATTTGTCCAGTAAATTTAACTTCACCTACACCTAATGCACGCCCTTTACCCGGACCACCAGTCCATGCTAAGAAGAAGCCAACCAATTGCCACATAGCATCTAAACCTAAACAACCAGGCATAACAGGGTCACCCTTAAAGTGACAATCAAAAAACCATAAATCTGGTGTAATGTCTAATTCAGCTTCAATAAAGCCTTTACCAAACTCACCACCCTCTTCTGTAATGGTAAGTATGCGATCCATCATAAGCATATTATCAGAAGGAAGTTGGGAGTTTCCTTCACCAAACATTTCGCCTGTACCGGCTTTAACTAAATCTGCTTTGTTGTACGAACTCTGTTGTGCCATTGCCATAATGGTTTTACCTATAAAAGTTGATTAGAAATTTCTTGAGCGCTACTTTAGCGAACACTTGTACACTAAACAACTCTGAACAGTTAAAAAATTTCGTTTTAATGATAAAAATCAAATTTTATCACGTTAATCTCCTTCACTATCATATTGCAAAATTAATCGGTCAGAGTAACATAGTGATTAATTGCAGAAGGTTACAAAACGCATCGAGAAACAAATGGACGATACGGTTAAAAAAAAGAAAAAGGCTATGTCTAATGCCGAGAAACAAAAACGCTACCGAGAAAGACAAAAAGAGCGAGGTAAGCAAGAAATGCGCGGATACTTAACACCAGAAGCTAAGGTATGTTACCAATTGATTTCGGAACAAACTAACTGGTCTGATAGTATTATTTTAAGCAATGCAGTACGCTTAACATATGCTGCCTATAAAAATGGGCAGATTGGCTTACTAAATAGTTGGCTAAAGAATAACGAGTTATAAAAGGCAAATACCATTGATAAATATATTATTAGTTGATGATCATGAACTAGTGCGAACTGGCGTTAATAAAATACTAAACGAAGTTAAAGGTTTTAAGGTTATTGGTGAGTGTGAAACAGGTGAAGAAGCGATAAAATTTTGTCGTCAAACAGAACCTGATGTCATATTAATGGATATGGACATGCCTGGCATGGGTGGTTTAGAGGCAACCAAAAAGATATTACGATTAGCGCCTGATGTAAAAGTAATTATGCTCACTGCCCATACAGAGGAACCCTTTCCGACCAAAGTAATGCAAATAGGGGCTGCAGGTTATTTAACTAAAGGCGCGGCACCAAATGAGATGATTAACGCCATCAGAGCAGTTAATAGTGGTCAGCGGTATTTACCCGCTGAAATAGCCCAACAAATGGCTTTAAGTCATTTTAAGTCGGCGGAAGAAAATCCTTTCAGTGATCTATCTGATCGAGAGTTACAAATTATGCTGATGATCACACGTGGGGACAAAGTACCTGATATTTCTGAAAACTTACACTTAAGCACTAAAACGATTAATAGCTATCGTTATCGAATGTTTGATAAATTAGACGTAGGTAACGATGTTGAATTGACTCATTTAGCAATTCGACATGGCATGATAAACACAGAAAAATTATAATTGTGACAAACATAGTCCCTTCCCCACCAACCCTAAATTTCGATAACGAAGCCTTTTTAAACTCTGTTACAGAGCAGGCTGGCGTTTATCGTATGTATAACGTTGATCAAACGGTTATATATGTAGGCAAAGCCAAACAACTTAAAAAGCGCTTAGCAAGTTATTTTAGAAAGGATGTCGGCTCAGTAAAAACTAAAGCATTAGTTAAACAAATTTGCGCAATCGACGTTACCGTTACCCATACAGAAGGGGAAGCGTTGATTCTTGAAAATAACTACATCAAAAAATATCAGCCCAAATACAATATTTTACTGCGTGATGATAAATCTTACCCTTATCTATTAATTACTGATCATATGCACCCCAAACTTGGGCTTCATCGTGGAGGAAAACGAACTAAAGGTGATTATTTTGGTCCCTACCCCACAGTAGGTGCCGTTTGGGAAAGCCTACGCTTAATGCAAAAAATTTTTCCTATTAGACAATGTGAAGACAGTTATTATAAAGCTCGATCTCGCCCTTGCTTGCAATATCAACTAGGACGTTGCTTAGCTCCTTGTGTAGACAAAATATCTCAAAAAAATTATCAGCAACAAGTTGATTTAGCAAAACTATTTTTAAAAGGAAAAAGCTCAATGGTTATTGAGCAACTAGTCGCTAAAATGGAGTTTGCCAGTACCCAACTAGATTTTGAGCAAGCAGCTAAGTATCGAGATCAAATCACTACATTACGTAAAGTTCAACAGCAACAATACGTTAGCGGTATTGCAGCTGAAATGGATGTTATTGGTATGTATCGAATAAAATCCCAAGTTTGTCTTCACTTGCTCTGTATTCGAGATCATAAAATATTGGGAAGTAAAAGCTATTTTCCTATCGTCCCCAATGAAACAAGTGATGAAGAGGTTATTCAAGCCTTTATTGGTCAACATTATTTAGGTAACGAGCTTGGCAGTGGTAAAAATGAAGGAATGATTCCAAAAGAAATTGTTGCTCCTTGTGATTTTGACCAAATAGTCGAGCTAGCTTCACTGCTATCGAAACAAACAGAACATGAAGTTAAAATATCAACGAAGCTTCGCACCGAACGTCGACAATACTTGAAGCTAGCGGCGACCAACGCACAAACAGCGCTAATTACACGCAATAGTCACAAAGAATCTATGCAAGCAAGGTTCTCTGCATTAAATGAAGTATTTGAGCTAGCAAATGGTATTAATCGTATAGAATGTTTCGATATTAGCCACACCATGGGGCAACAAACCGTTGCTTCTAATGTTGTATTTAATCAAGAAGGCCCTCTTAAGTCTGATTACCGCCGATACAATGTCTATGGCATAACACCTGGTGATGATTATGCTGCTATGGCTTTCGCCTTAAATAAACGTTATGGCAAGATAAAAGCGACTGACAGTGAGTCATTAAAAAAGCTGCCTGATATAGTTTTCATTGATGGTGGTAAAGGGCAATTAGCTAAAGCTGAAGATTTTTTTGCACAATTAAGCACAGAGCAAGAACTTGAAAGAATTCCCTTACTTGTAGGTGTTGCCAAGGGTGAATCACGAAAACCCGGCTTAGAAACCCTTATTTTAGCGGGGTCTCATCAGTTAATATCATTACCCGCCACTTCTCCCGCGCTGCATTTAATACAACATATTCGCGATGAGTCACACCGATTTGCCATCACCGGCCATAGAGCAAAAAGGCAAAAAGCGAGTAAAAAATCAGTGCTAGAAACGATTGAAGGCGTAGGAGCAAAAAAAAGACAAGCCCTACTTACACATTTAGGTGGCATGCAAGAAGTAAATAAAGCTGATATTACCGAATTAGAAAAAGTACCGGGTATCAGTAAAGTATTAGCAACAAATATTTATGATGCTTTACACAATAAGTAGCTATATCTAATTAGTGATCCTGTGTAGAATAAACTCAGAACTTTACCGTTAAACCTCTGACTAAAATAAAAACTATGTGGACAATACCTAATCAAATAACCTTATTTCGGATCATTTTGATCCCCATTTTTCTAATTGTTTTCTATTTACCTTTATCTTGGAGCCATTTTGGGGCCTTTGCGATTTTCTGGACAGCTGCAGTTAGCGATGCATTAGATGGATATTTAGCTAGAAAATTAAATCAGTCTTCAGCTTTTGGTGCTTTCATTGATCCTGTTGCCGACAAGTTGATGGTAGTTGCAGCCTTAGTTATGATAGTACAAGACTATCAAACTTGGTTAATCGCCATTCCTGCTATTATTATGATCGCCCGTGAAATATTCATTAGTGCTTTAAGAGAATTTATGTCATCTCGCGGTAAACGGGACGTTATAGCCGTCTCCGAAATGGGAAAATACAAAACTGCAGCGCAAATGTTAGGCATTATGGGCTTAATTTGGCGACCTGATTACGATATTCCACTAATATTATTTTATTTTCCTCATGAAATTATAAATTATGCTTCTTATGTTTTTTATTTTATTGCCACAGTTTTAACCATTTCAACGTTAGTGAGTTACTTCAAAGCTGCATGGCCTGAATTGAAAGGACAAAAATAGCATCAAATCAGCTGCTTTTTGAGCAGTCGATGGAAAAAAGGAATTTAATTGTTGACTGTAACGTAATTCGATGTAGAATGCGTTTTCGTTGACAGGGAGTCAACAAATGAAGCGGCTGTAGCTCAGCTGGTAGAGCATCACGTTGCCAACGTGAATGTCACGAGTTCGAGTCTCGTTAGCCGCTCCAATTTTTAACTTTATTATAAAGTTAAAGTTCCAAAGGAATGCACCTCAACTCGTGTTGATAAAATGGCGGGTTGGCAGAGTGGCTATGCAGCGGATTGCAAATCCGTGGACCTCGATTCGACTTCGGGACCCGCCTCCATTTTGCCCGGGTGGTGGAATTGGTAGACACAAGGGATTTAAAATCCCTCGCCGAAAAGCGTGCCGGTTCAAGTCCGGCTCCGGGTACCATTTCATCAACAAGCGTTGAAGTGAATATATAGTGTTATTTATGGTTGTTAAAGCAATTTAGGTACGCTAGAATGCGCGCTCATTTTTAACGAAATGAATGTGTAAAACAAAATGAAGCGGCTGTAGCTCAGCTGGTAGAGCATCACGTTGCCAACGTGAATGTCACGAGTTCGAGTCTCGTTAGCCGCTCCAATTTTTGTTTTAAAAAGTACTAAAATATAAAGCTCTAATGAAGCGGCTGTAGCTCAGCTGGTAGAGCATCACGTTGCCAAAAGCGAAGTGAATGCCACGACTTATGTTGATGAGAGTAGTCTCGTTAGCCGCTCCAAAATTGTGTAAAATAGTACAAGCTCTAATGAAGCGGCTGTAGCTCAGCTGGTAGAGCATCACGTTGCCAACGTGAATGTCACGAGTTCGAGTCTCGTTAGCCGCTCCAAATTTTAGAAAAAGTAGGTTACCAATGTCCTACTATAAAAAAAACTCCCCTTATCTTTTTGGTATAAGCCATAAAGATAACATTGCCCGGGTGGTGGAATTGGTAGACACAAGGGATTTAAAATCCCTCGCCGAAAAGCGTGCCGGTTCAAGTCCGGCTCCGGGTACCATCTTAATTACTGTGATTTTCAGTCAGTAATTCAGAAAGTTTTATATCACTGTAATCCTTACTCCATAAGATTAATATCTATATTAATAAGTACAAATCTACTCTAATATTTTAGCCGCACTTTTTACACCATCAGAGTCACACGGATTAGGCCTTAATTTCGTAAATGAATTCCTAAAACAGATACCAGATAAATTTTTTTGTGGTGATGCTATTTATGGTACCACGCTGCAATCAGCTATTGATGGTAACGTGAGAGTATATAGGGAACTTGAAAAAATTGACTTAGTTCTCGAATTTCTGGAGATTAAACTTGTTATTGGTATTGAAAACAAGATTTGGGCCGATGAGCAAGAAAAGCAATTAGATAGGTATCAAGAGATATCAATTAACCTGTTTCCAAATTATACCAAAGAACTTGTTTTGTCTTATTATCAAATATCAGGACACCTACAACACATAATACAAAACTAACAGTGTCAACCTTCAGCGTGTAATACGTGAATAAAAGACTGGTTAGAAAGTAAAAAATTGGGTGGACAAGTTTTATCTCTCACTTTTAAAAAAATTTGTACTTTTAACTTTTGTAGTGGTTGTTCTCCAGTTAAATTTGAGCAGCCCATAACTAATGTGATTTAAAGATTTTGATTGAGTATTGTTGACGATGTGTTAGTAAGGATGTAGCATTTATACGTTAAAATCCAGTTGGTTGAAAAGGTATGAGAATAACAATGTTTTTTTCTCGTCTAACAGGCATAACTTAATCCAAGTTCAATTAGCGGTTAGTTTCGTATAAAACTCCAAAGGATTGGTGTTCCCCTCCCCTTCCTTTATTATTGAGTAATCATTAGATTTAGTGTTTTTATCTACCTGATACAAAATGACAATCAAACGGTTGTTAAGTTTTTAATTAAAGGAATAAAAAATGAAAAAAGGAATTATCTCGGCCATTTTAGGCACTCTAATTACATCCACCGTTTTAGCTGAAACATCAGGGTATTATACTGGGGTATCATATTTAAGTGCCGAAAATGGTATGGCCGGTCAATCGGAATATGGTTCAGGTTATGAAATACTCGTAGGTTATAAAATCAACTCATTATTTGCTGTTGAAGCGAACTACCTTGATTTAGGGAGTTTTGATTTTAATAGTTCAAATACAGAATACTCCATAGATAGCGATGCATTCTCAATTTCAGCACTTTACACTTATCCTATAGATGATTTTAATCTGATAGGGAAACTAGGCTACCTCTTTGGAAATGAAGATGTTTCAACAATACCAGAAGTAGATCACCTTTCAGATGTATCCATTAACTCTCTTGTATTAGGAGCAGGTCTTTCATATAAACTCAATAAAACAATAGAAATAAAAACAGAATTCAATATTACTTCATATACAAATCATGGTGTTATAGGTATTAATTATTACTTTTAGCTAAGGTTAACGCTATTTAAAACTAGTAACTGTATTGATGTTTCAAAAGAAAAAGTTACATATAATGAATATATACTACTAGTGACTCTTTATGTGATTTAGCCCAGTTCATGGACTCCACCATTTAATACTCTTAAATTAGTGTCAACCAAAATAAAAGGAGTCCATGCAGGAATAAATGTACAATAATACCACTCGTTCTAGCAAAGGAATCACTCTAGGTTGTAAAATTAACAACATTAATCAGCATAGTACTGGTGAGTATCACAGAGAAATGAAGGAATAGGTAGCGGTGTTGCGGGCAATACCGCTCAAATCCTTATCGCTGTTGATGGTTATGCTTTACTCATATATTTTAATATCACAAATTACGAAGCACATGATAGTAAGGTCGCGTCGTCATCTAGTTGATAATAAATTCGCTAAGTTGAAGCATTAGCGAGGCTTTGCCAAACGTTATGACAAATGACAAAGAAGTTATGTAAGTACTGTGGTGTTAGAAGCTTGTTTGATTTTTCTTTGCTTAGACTCATAAGGCTGATTTGGCATTCTCGTTTCGTTAACATTACCAAAATGCTATGTACAAAAGACAAAGCATTACTTATTTTTAATTTATCAGTAAAGAATAACTATTTTTAAATATCTTCTTTGCTGTTTTAGTAAGAGGTTTGGTTTTGAAAAGTAAACAGGCCCTTGTATATTTCCAGTCAAGGTTTGACTTTGTATATATTGAAGTAATTTATGAAGATGATTTCAATTTGAATCAAGTTTCTTCAACAATAGATACTTTGTGGTATTGGAATATGAATCTGGCTAATGCTTTTAACAGCACATTAGCGATTAAAAATTTACATATCTTAAGAGGAAACTTTCTGACTATGATGCTATTCACTCCAATGAGACAAAAACTAGACAAACTAAAAAAATGTAATAGATGCTTCTTATGTTATGAAAAAAAACTAGACAAATGCCCCCATTGTAGTGATTTGGACAAAGAGGAAGTCAAAAAACTTATTGAAATGCATCATGATGTACAAGTTTCCAACTCATCTTTAGGAAAATATTTTGTTATTATTTCTATATTTATCATTTCTTTATTAATATCAACTTTGATATAGATACCCCGGTAGGACAAGTAAGTAAAGCATTTGAAGGTTCATTTTGTTTATGAATCGGCCTTCAAAACTAAAAGCTTATAGAGAAACTTGAGTTAACGATATTGATTGTAACTATAAGTTTTTTAGACAATAAACTGTACTTTATACCGATTTTATACCTTAATTTATGCTGTTTTATCCATTTAAACTAGTATTTTCAACTTTAGCTGAAGTATAAAAGTAGATAAAATCAGCAAGTAATAATTCTGTGATTAGCCTAAGTTGAAGAATTTAAAATCCCTCGCCGAAAAGCGTGCCGGTTTAGATTTGGAAAAAACTTAGCTTATTATTTATTTACTTATTCAGATAACATGGCATTACTAACTATGTTTTATAAAATTATAGGACAACCAGAATCAATCTTTGGCTTGAATATAATGGAACAGTTGGGCATAAAATCTATTTATAATAAAAATGCGTTTATAAAAATGAAGTATTTGTTAAGCAAAGGTTATCCCTTAAAAATCAATAAAAACATATTGAAACAATTACTTTTAAATAAAGATTTTTTTGAATTCTATTCAAAAAACAAAAGTCAAACGGTGTCAATTAATTATGTTATCTAATATATATTTTCAAGTATTAATACCGTTAGTTTATCTAGGACAATATCCAGGTATTACTTTATTTATAGCGACTATTACCCTCTATTTTACTATAAAATTAAATTCAGATAAAAAGAAAGTAAGATTATGGTTAGCTACAACATACAGCATACTTTATGGAGTATATGATATTTATTTTTATATTTATTTATATTCAGAAGCCAATATTCGTATTGACCTCATGATTTTTGGGCCTATTTTCTATTTTTCTTTACTTTTTTGGTTATTAGAATATAAAAATATAAAAGGAGTCCATGCAGGAACAAGCCTACAATAATACCACTCGTTCTAGCAAAAGAATCACTCTAGGTTGTAAAGTTAATAACTATGGCATGCTTTTATTTAATTAGGCAATGTCACCACAAAAGAACTACTATTCAGCTCATTACCTTTTATACCATCAATGGAAAGCAGCCCACCAGATTTCTGTACTGTCCTCTAGAGCTGAGAGGTAATGAAAACCCTGCTCTATTATCTTTAACATGAGCAAAACTACACCAGTATTTCCGTTAAAAATCATCAGTTATTAATGCTCATAATTCATCTCACAAGCTAATAAAATGAGTTAAAAAATAACAAATAGTTAAAATTAAGATGTTGATGAATCCCTATGAAAAAACAGAAAATCAAATTTTAACAAATACCAACTTACTGAAAAGCTATTAAAAAAAATAGTGACCTTTGAGAAATCAGTCTATCTTTATAGTAACATCTTAAAGAAATAGTCGGAAAACTAGTATGGATTTAACCTCACACTGGGTCGGATATACTGCAATAGTAATTTTTGTATTAGCCTATTTATTGGTTATTGCAGAAGAGTTCACCCACTTAAGAAAGTCTAAACCTGTTATTTTAGCTGCTGGTCTTATTTGGGCTGTAGTTGCTTTTGAGTATGCGGATTCTAGCTCTCCTCATGCTGTTGAAGAGGCTGTTCGTCATTTTTTAGTTGAGTTTTCAGAATTATTTTTATTCTTATTAACCGCAATGACCTATGTGAATGCTATGAGTGAACGACGAATTTTTGATAGGCTCCGTAGCTGGCTTGTTAATCAAGGATATAGTTACCGATCTTTGTTTTGGATTACAGGGGTATTGAGTTTTTTTCTTTCTCCTTTGATCGATAATTTAACCACAGCACTTGTTATGTGCGCGGTAGTACTTGCCGTTGGCAAAGATAATAAAAACTTCATCGGGATCAGTTGTATTAACATTGTTGTTGCAGCTAATGCTGGAGGTGCATTTAGCCCCTTTGGTGACATTACAACACTGATGGTTTGGCAAAAAGGTCATTTAGCTTTTCAAGAATTTTTTGCCTTACTTATTCCATCTGTTGTTAACTATTTAGTGCCCGCAATAATTATGTCTTTGGCGATTAAAAATGAAAAGCCACAGGTTTCTACAGAGCAGATCACAATGAAGCGCGGTGCTAAACGTATTATCATCTTATTCTTTATGACTATTCTAACCGCTATATCATTTCATAACTTTTTGCACCTGCCTCCATTTTTAGGCATGGTAACAGGATTGGCTTATCTTAAATTTTTTGGTTATTACTTAAAAGTAACTCATATCGTGTTACCCCAAGATAAAGCTATCTATGGTCAAGTGGGTGATGTGGCCGCTTTTGATAGCTACCGTGAGGTAGCGCGAGCTGAATGGGATACTTTACTGTTTTTCTTTGGGGTTATTATGTGTGTCGGTGGCTTGGGTTTTATTGGCTATTTAAGTCAACTTTCTAGTTATTTATATATAGAACTAGGGCCAACCATTGCCAACATTTTAGTCGGTATTTTTTCCTCCATCTTGGATAACATTCCTATTATGGTTGCGGTATTACAGATGGAGCCTGAAATGCCTCCCAATCAATGGTTATTAGTGACATTAACGGCAGGCGTCGGCGGTAGCATGTTATCAATTGGCTCTGCCGCTGGTGTCGCTTTAATGGGACAGGCAAGGGGCATTTATACATTTTTTGGTCATTTGAAATGGACACCAGTAATCGCTCTAGGTTACGGCTTGAGTATCTGGGTACACTTATTGATTAATACGTGAAATATGAAATTATTTATCTTTAGACATTATGATTTTCTAAAGTAAGCGATTAATCCGGTTGTGGAATCGTCACTTAATAAATTATCTGTACCATTCATTAATTGCTCATGGATTTTATTAGCCAGACCTTTACCCAACTCAACGCCCCATTGGTCAAAAGAACAAATTTGCAAAATAATACCTTGTACGAATATCTTATGCTCATACAAGGCGATTAAACTTCCCAGAGCTCGCGGCGAAATACGTTTCATTAAAATAGTATTGGTCGGTCTGTTACCTTTGTGTACTTTATGAGGCGCCACTTTATCAATATAATCAGCTGTTCTTCCTTTGGCTTTTAAATCTTCCCTAACTTGTTGTTCATTTACTCCATTCATTAGTGCTTGAGTCTGCGCGAAAAAATTCGCCATCAAGGTTTCATGATGACCTTTAACTGGCGTAACACTCTCAACAGAGCCAATAAAATCAGCAGGTACTACATTATTACTTTGATGAAGATATTGATAAAAAGCATGTTGACCATTGATGCCGAGCTCGCCCCAAATAGAGGGTACAGTTGGGTAATCTACTTCAACGCCATCCCAAGTAACTGATTTGCCGTTACTTTCCATTTCAGCTTGTTGCATATAGGCAGATAACATGTGTAGGGACTGATCATAAGGTAATATTGCTTGCGATTGCGCGCCTAAAAATGTGCAATTCCAAACGCTCATGAGTGCTAAAATTACTGGTGCATTTTCAGTTAATGGTGCTGTTTGAAAATGTTGATCTAACTCTTGAGCGCCTTCAAGTAATTCGATAAATTTATCAAAACCTAAATCAAGTGCAATGGGTAGACCTATAGCCGACCATAATGAAAACCGTCCGCCAACCCAATCCCACATATCAAATATGTTCCGCTCGCTAATACCAAATTCAAAGGCATTTTTTTTATTAGCACTAACAGCTACAAAGTGATGCTCCACCGCCTTGTCATCAAAAGAAGAGTTGACTAGCCATTTACGTGCAGTATTCGCATTAGTCATGGTTTCTGTGGTGGTAAAAGTTTTACTAGAAATAATAAACAGCACATTTTCTGGGTTAAGAGGCCTTAATACCTCTGCTATTTGCGTACCATCAACATTAGAAACATAATGAACATTCAAACTATTGTCGCTATATTGCTTTAATGCTTCGGTAACCATTTGCGGACCCAAATTTGAGCCGCCGACACCAATATTAACAACATCGGTAATACGCTTACCTGAATAGCCTTTCCAGTGCCCTTCTCTAATGCTTGAACTAAAAGTTCGCATTTTCTCTAAGGTTGCTTCAACTTGCTCGGTTATATTTTCACCGTCAAGTACAATGGCATGCTGGTCTCGATTACGTAAAGCTGTATGTAAAACGGCGCGATCTTCTGTACGGTTAATCCGCTCACCTGAGAACATTTTTTCACGCCATGACTCAATATCACACTCTTTAGCTAGTGCAAATAAAGAAGACATAGTTTCTTTGGTAATAATATTTTTTGAATAATCGAGTAAAAATGGGTCTAACTCAATAGAAAAATCATCAAATCGGGTGTCACTGGCATCAAATAAATCATTCATATGCTGATTTTTCATCTGCAGTGCATGCACTTGTAACGCTTGCCAACTTGCTAATTCTTTTCTATTACTCATGAGTACAACCTGTATAGTTAATTTGTTCGAATTTTGATCGTTAGTATTTGCTTTTATTGTTTATAAAACTAGTTTCTATCTGACCAGCGACGCATTTTATGGCCTTTTAACGCATAAAATAAGATAAAGACATATAGAGGGATCATGATCCAATAGGCTGATTGCCCATCAAAATGTTCCGCAAGTACGCCATAAAATAGTGGGATAACTGCTCCACCAGATATGCCCATAATTAACAATGCTGAGCCTTTTGAAGTGAATTTCCCTAGTCCTTCTAACGCTAAAGGCCATACTGCCGGCCAAACTAAGGCATTAGCAAAACCCAATAAAGCAATAAAGGTAATTGTGTTAGGTAATGTAGGAATACCCGCCCATCCCCATAATACTTCTGAAACTGAAAAATTGCTGGTATCACTAATAATCACTAAAATAGAAAAAACAATGCCGGTAACAGCTGAACTAATAAGCGCTGTTTCTTGATTAATAAAACGTGGGATCAGTACAATACCAAATGCATAACCAATCAACATAAATGCCATGGTATAAGACGTTAATGACATCGCATTTTCTACCCCTAAATTAGAGGCAAATAAGCCGATAGTATCGCCAGCAATAACTTCAGCGCCAACATAAACAAATAAAGTAATAGCACCAAGCACGATACTAGGGAACTGTAAAATAGAGGTTTTGGCGTTATCAGCACTGCCAGCATCTACATCATTATCTTCTTCCATAGTTAATTCAGGTAACGGTGATGCTTTAAGTAAAGCCGCTAAGAAGGTAAAAATAATTGCCATACCAATATAAGGATAAATTAAACCATCCGCTAAAGCAGCAATAGTGATTAGTTTTTCTGGCTCAGCCATAGCCTCAAGGCTAACAGCAGTAATACCGGCAAAGTCACCTAAAACAATAGCAGTGAAAACGATGGGAACCAGAACACCCGCACCTTTATTCATTAGACCCATAAACATAATGCGCACAGCAGCACTTTCAATAGGACCAATTTTTACCACATAAGGATTTGCAGCCGTTTGCAATAATGTTAAACCACTACCAATAATAAATTGTGCGAATAAAAACAAGCCAAATTGTTGCGAATTAGCAGCAGGAATATAAAAAAGAAAACCAACCACTAAGCATAATAAACCAATAGCCATGCCGTTTTTATAACCAATACGTTCCAAAATAATAGCCGAGGGCAAAGCCATCACCGTAAAAGCAAAATAAAACGCCGATGCAACTAACAAGGCCTCGGTTTCTGATAATTGACAAATCATCTGTAAATAAGGTATCAGCGCACCATTTTGCCAAGTAACAAAGCCGAAAATAAAAAACAATCCACCGATAATACACATGGGCAATAAGTTTGTTGGTCGTTTAATTGCTGTTGAAAGTATTGCTTCCATTATTCTTCACCTTATAAAACAAAAGTTGCTTCATTGTGACATAACAAAAAACTAATTGAAAGAATATGAAAGCTATATTTATTTTCGATACTCATCGTAAACACAACTATCAGCCTTCAATAACCTTCTAGAGCCTTAATACCGTTAAAAAGAGTTAGAAATTTAACTAGAAATTATGATTTCATTACAGTATTGCTTGCATAGCTAGACAGACTGAAATTTTCATCGATAAGTTGATTGAATTTTGGTAATAAAAAATTCAATTTTGAAAGGGGTGTGCTTAAATATCATTTTTATCTATATCGCAAAAATAACAATACGATAACGATGATATTTAGCTATCAAAATAAACGAATAACTTAATCATCAGGGTGAGGAACAATAATTAAATTAATGCGCTTTTCTTCTAAATAATCTATATAAGATTGTGGAATTTTACTGTCGGTTATTATCGTATCAATATCATTTAACGATCGAATAATATAAAAACCATTACGATTAAATTTAGAGGAATCTGTTACCGCAATCACTTCTTTAGAAATGTCACACATCATTCGATTGAGGTTGGCTTCATGCTCAAAGTGGGTGGTTAACCCTGCTTTTTCATCAATACCATCAACACCGAGGAAAACTTTATCAAAACGTAAGTTTGATAAACTTGCTTCAGCTTGACGCCCATAAAAAGATAACGATTTTTTGCGCAATGTTCCGCCGGTCATGATAACTTCAGACTCTTGTGTTGCAGCCAACTCTGTAGCAATATTCAAACCATTTGTCATTACAACCAAGTTGCTATGGTTATGTAACTGCTTTGCTATTTCTTCAGTCGTTGTACCTGAGTCTAAAATAATTGACTCACCGTCATTAATTAAACTTGCAGCCACAGTAGCGAGCTTTTGTTTTACCAATAAATGCTCACAATGTTTTTCTTTCAAGGACAGTTCTTTCGCAATAAGGCTATTTCTCACAGCTCCGCCACGTGAGCGAACGACGAGTCCTTTTTTATCCAAACTATTTAAATCATTTCGGATAGTAACGGTTGATACGAGATATTTTTTTGCTAGTTCAGCAACCTCAACTTTGCCTATCTCATTAGTTTGCTCAACAATTTCCTGACGTCTTTCTATAGTCGTTAACATAATCTTAAAATTTCTTATAAGTTCAAGTATCTATCTTATCAAGCGCAATCAGCTTTCACAACCTTTCAATGCCTTTTGTTTGATGATTATAAATATCCTCTAGTTACAAACTAATATTTATTTAACTAATCTGTACCTAAGAAAAAGCGATCCTCTATTATTAGGGATCGCTTCTTATTAAAGTGTCAAATGTAATATAGAATAATACTCCATAAATAAGGGTAAACAAAAGCGTGCTTACTTCTTTACCCTTGAGATTGACACTACATTGAGTAACGTATACCAAACATTACGCGACGTTCTAATTGCTCAGCGCTAATAGCTAGCAAAGGATTATTAGATTGCATTTTAGTAACTGTCTCTTCTGTAATATTTAATACATCAAACTGAATAGATAAGTTTTCTGTAATATTGTAGTTTGAAGAGAGATCTAACTGACCATAAGCATCTTGATATTTTGCTTCTGGAAAGTAATCTACATATTCGCTACGCCATGCATAAGATAAACGAGCATCAAATGTTGAGTTATCGTAGTACACAATAGCGTTGTAACTATTCTTCGATAAACCTGGTAATGTGGTGCTTCGAATATCACCTTCGTCAGCAAATGAAGCGGCACTATCAGTGTAGGTAAAGTTCACAATCGTACCGAAGTTACTTAAGCTTTCAGATACAAAAGTAAAAGGACTTTGAAAACTTACTTCTAGTCCTTGTACTGAAGCATCAGTACCATTTTGTGGTTGAGTAAAATCAATAGGCCCAGTAGTTAGCTCATTTGAAATTTGATGACGGTAGGTCGCTACTTCAGTAGAGACTGAGTTTTCTACCAATGAATCTATTTTTTTATAGAAAAACGCCGCTGCTAGAAGTGATTCTTCAGCAAAATACCACTCTGCACCTAAATCAATATTGTTAGATGTGTAGGGTAGTAAATTTACATTACCTTTCTTTCCTTCTAATCGAGAGGCATCGATTGTAGTTGATGGCGACAAACTTGCTAGTGGTGGACGAGTCATCGTTCTAGAATAGGCAGTACGTAGTAATACGTCGTCATTTAATTCATAACTTAAATTAAAACTAGGTAAAAACTCAGTATAGTCACTTTTATAAGTTACTGGCTCTATAGTACCATTTTGAAACAATGAGCCTGTTGACTCAATTTCAGTGCTAATTACACGTAACCCAATATTGAAATTAGCATTGTCAGTTTCAAAATTGGCCTGAACGTACGCAGCTAAAGTTTGTTCAGTTATACCATATGTACCTGTGGCACTAGCCTCTGCTTTATAAGCATTATTAGCAACATTATCACCATGCATACCTTGCATATACGTTGATTGCATTAACGCATGATCAGCATAAATTAAAGAACTAGGACCATTTATGCCATCTACAGTGTAATCTCTATTTCCACCTAGAGCAGCGGCTAACGTCATACCAGCACCAGAAAGTAAATCGTCTTGTCCTTGTGCCGGACCATTACCCCAGAAATTGCCCCATGCATCTTGGTTATTTTCATAGTGTTCAGGGTTCATGTGTTGTACCGCACTGTCGCCCATCTGCCAAAAATTATATTCTCTGGTCTTTTCTCTATCACTGGCAGAAAACCCATAATCAATGCTTACTAGGTTATCTAGATCCATCATTTGTTCAAAATCGACTTTTGCAACAAGTTCAGCATCTTCATTTTCACGATCTTTACTGAAAACAACATTGAATAAAAAATTTTCTGCATTGTTTTGATCTGCATAATATTCAGCAGAGCTACCTACAGGGTAAAACTCATAACCGGCACCCGCTCTTTGCACTTGAGTCGCGATTCGATTATAAAATGAATAAAGATAGGTTTCTTCTTCGCCTGTACGCTTGGTATAACCAATTAGTGGCTTAATTGTTAATGAATCACTCACTTCCCAATCAGCACTTAATACATGAGAAGCAAACGTTTCTTCACGATCAATGTTTTGAGTACCAACACGATTTCTTACACGAGGGAATGCAGCATTAATAATATAGTCGTTACCCGCGATATTTTGAAGTTCCGCCGTTTCTGGCTCTCCACCAATATCCCACTCTAACGTAGCATCTATACGATTATATTCTCTTAAACTATCAGACGTTACATAGATATTATCAAAGGTAAATTGAAGATTTTCAGAAGCATTATATTGAAGCGTTAATGTAGTGCCTAAAGATTCACGATTAATGTCATTACGTAAATAACGAGGATCATCAGGCATAAATGCATGACCATAATTTGGAGCTTCATGTACATCACCACCTGTAGCACGGTAGGTAATATTTGGATCTAAAGTAGCATATTTCCAAGTACCACTTTCATTTACCACCGTAGCAACTTCAGAGTAAGCGACCGACGCAGCCACTCCCCAAACATCGTCAAAGTTATTACTAAAAAACATCGATGCTCTTGGTGTGGTTTCTTCAGATAAGCTACCATGACTACCTTGTGCTGAAGCACTAAATTTCGGGTCGTTTGCATCATAGGTGAATGGTCTTGGTGTTTCCAAATTAACAACACCAGCCAGCCCACCCTCAGTTTGTTTTGCAGAGGCTGTTTTATGTATGGTTACTTGATTAAATAATTCTGAAGCCAGTAAACTAAAATCAAATTCTCGCCCGCCTTCAGCATCAAGTTGGCCACTAAAACCTGATGAAGTAGACGATACACCATTAATCTGAACCATGGTGAATTCTGGCCCTAAACCACGTAAGTTGATTGTTGAACCAACACCAAACTCACGTTCAATAGTGACACCAGGAATGCGTTGCAGCGATTCAGAAATATTATTATCAGGAAACTTACCTAAATCCTCAGCGCTGATGGTATCAACAATGCCGGTATTAAGACGTTTATCACCTAAAGAACGGTTTAAACTTCCCCTTACCCCTCTGACTTCAATTCTTTCAACATCTGCTGCTTTATCTTTCTTGGTTTCGCTGTCAGCAGCATAAACCGCACTAAAAGGAATAGTTCCTAGACTAAGCATTATACAAGCACTTAGTTTAAGCAGCTTTGGAGTTCCAGACATCATATTATTCACCCTTTTTATTTTATATTATTTTATTCATTTGTAGATGCAATGGTCTATAAAAATCCTTCCAAAACTTATCTACTCATAACTTTCCTAATTATTTATATAAAAAACAGACGCAACTTTCAAGCACTTTCTTTTGAAAAACAATCAAAAAAATAGAAAGAACAAGTAAATCACCATAAAAACAATAACTTAACACACAAAACAACAACAGAAATAATTTCACAAATAAAACTATGAAAGCAAACGAAAGTAAACTATGATTACTCTATGTTGTTTAAATAGGATTTCTCATCAAAATGATAGATATAAAAACAGTATTAAAAGCCAATAGAAAAGGCGAAAACAAAGGCATATATGCTGTATGTTCTGCTCACCCATTAGTTTTAAAAGCAGCTATAGAGCAAGCAAAGCAAGATAAAACACCTGTGTTAATAGAAGCAACAGCAAACCAAGTTAACCAATTTGGCGGCTATACAGGTATGCAACCAAAAGATTTTTTAGCCTTTATAGGTAATATTGCTGATGACATTGATTACCCCAGAGAAAACATTATTGCGGGTGGTGACCATCTTGGACCTGTGTGCTGGGTTAACGAAACAGCTGAAAATGCAATGGAAAAAGCACGCGTGCTTATTGCATCCTACGTTGCTGCCGGATTCAAAAAAATTCACCTAGATACCAGTATGAGCTGCGCAAATGATCCTACGTGTTTACCTGATGAAATAGTCGCATCTCGTGCTGCTGATTTATGTCAAGTCGCTGAAAAAACTGCAAGGGAAGTATTTGGTTATTCCGATTTGGTTTTTGTCATTGGCACTGAAGTGCCACCACCGGGTGGCGCAGCGGAAGAAATAGCAGAATTAGCTTTAACACCAACAATTCGTGTAAAACAAACGTTAGATTTACATCAAGTAGAATTTGAAAAGCTTGGTTTACAAGAAGCGTGGCAACGTGTAATTGGCTTGGTTGTACAACCTGGTGTAGAGTTTGACCATACTAATATCATTGATTATGAATCGACAAAAGCACAAGAGCTAAAAGCGTTTATTTCAACCGTTCCAAATATTGTTTATGAAGCGCATTCGTCTGATTATCAAAATGATGACGCTTATGTTTCACTGATCCAAGATCATTTTGCTATTTTAAAAGTGGGTCCACAACTTACCCTTGCGATGAGAGAGGCGTTATTTGCGCTTTCTTATATAGAGGATGAATTAATCCCTTTAGAAAACAAATCTTATTTACGTGAAATTTGTGAAGAAGAGATGTTAGAAGCACCTGAAAACTGGAAGAGATTTTATCCCGTTCCAGCCAGTAAAGAAACGTTATATAGAAGATATAGCTATAGTGACAGAATTCGTTATTACTGGCACCAACCTCGAATTAAAAAAGCTATTTCAATATTATTCGAGAACTTAACGGAAAATGCTATTCCACTACCGTTAATTAGCCAGTTTTTACCGGAGCAATATAAAGCCATTAGAAATAACAGCTTAAATATTTCTCCTGAAGAACTCGTCAAAGCAAAAATTAAACAAGTAACGCAGGCTTATGCTTTCGCTTGTTGGAAACAATAACGTGCGACTTTTAATATTAATGTTTAACGTTTCTCAAAATTATAGGAAAAAATAATGTCAGAATTTTTAACGTACAAGGATAAATTATTAAAATCCAAGAAAGCTTATTGGACAGCAAGAGAAGTTAGTCAGCAACCGCGTATTTGGCGTGAAGCTGCCGCACAAGTAGAAGAAAAGAGAATACAGGTAAATGCTTGGTTAACGCCACTA
>Ga0209826_1000484_pt1 | contig 28417 bp, 33 predicted proteins | sample GOMGulsemesocosm_5_FD_184637 | JGI IMG/M metagenome (GOLD analysis project Ga0209826, IMG submission 184637) | Methane-oxidizing microbial communities from mesocosms in the Gulf of Mexico - GOM15C Gulf of Mexico (SPAdes) (version 2) | ecosystem: Environmental > Aquatic > Marine > Cold seeps... | reverse complement strand
CCTTTGTTAATTTTTTCCATAAAGCACCAATAATCACCATAGAAACATCATCAGGATGCACAAAATAACCTAGTGACTTTGATAATGGTCTGTCCTGATCATGCAATCCGAATGCATTTCTAATCTCGATACCTAAGCTAAAGTGTAAATTAATCAAATCATCTTCCTGCATGGCAGAAATAGCCTGTTTATGCTCATTATCGAGTACATTCATAAGCCTATCTACAGCTTCATCAATTGTTCCAGGTACTTTCGTTATATTATCTAGCTGATTAGACCAATCCATGTATTTATCGATGGTAAGTTACTACTACAAGTAATATATTTCACTATTTTACCTTTTCGTGGGGATGGGAAAAAACCCCCAAGCCAATGTTAATTATTGGCCATTAGATTCCGACATAAACCTCAAACCATATCTAACAAGATTCCTCTGTGGGGGAGGGGATAAGTTTATCTCCAATTCTTTTAATGCTTGCCTAAATACTTCAGCATATCCTTCTTGCTTTTTACCTTTTCCAGAATATCCCAACATAGCCATTAAATTATTCAATCGTTCGTAATCATCTTCAGGAAGCCAGCAAGATATTTTAGATTCGCCAGCCTCTACTTTTGATTTACAAAACCGCTGCTGTTTTACTGTATTTGATATGGCCATTTTCAGAGTCTCACAACTTTATTTAGTTAGAAGTAACTATAACTGGTTATCTCTAACCAATATGGAAGTTAATTCTCATATTAGTACAGTCATAAAGTTTTGCTCGGTTTGAGTATAAATACCTCAAATATGCTACTAAAGTTACTAAAACATTTGTTTTACGTAAAAATAGTGTTTTTACTACCCTAAATGTGTGTTTTCCATCTCCTATATAGGCGATTTTTCGCATTACATCTAGAAAGTTACGTTTTGCCATTCCATACAAAACCATATAAAATAGTAATTTTAGTAAATTTAGTCCCTGACCGAATCTCTCAAAATCGGTCGAAATTTTCAAACAGGTTTTGGAAGACCGGATGGAGGAAACATGGCTAATTCGATTAAACTGAAGTTTAAGACGATTCAGAAAGAGTTTTTAGAGTTTTTGAAATACACCAAGGGGCATGCTGACACCACTTGTTACAACTACAGCTCTGATTTGAATATCTGGATTACCTGGTTAACAGAAGAAGAACTTGATTGGCGGAAATGTCAGCCAATTGATGTTGAACACTTTGTCAGTTACCTTTCTAAGAAAGGGATAGGGGCTCATGCCGTGGCTAGAAAAATATCTTGCCTAGCGACATTCTATAAATGGGCTAAACGCCGTGATCATATTCAAGAGGACCCCATTTATTTAATTGAGAAACCAAAACGACCAAGCCGTATGCCTGTCTGGTTAGAACAGGAAGAACAGGATGATTTCATGAGAGCTACACGTAATTATGATGATATTCCTGATACGATTTTTGGCCGGAGTAAGACATCATCGGTAAAAATACGCCAGCGTTATGAGCTGTTATTTACTCTGATTCAAAAAACAGGGTTAAGGATTAGCGAAGCTCTGGGCTTAAAAGTGAGTGATATTCGTGTAGTCGATGGCATGGCGCTATCTGTGAGAGTAATAGGGAAGGGCAACAAAGAAAGGCAAGTCCCATTACCTGAAGGTTTTATGCGTGAATTAGCCTTATTTATTACTGATAAATCGCGTAATGAATACCTGTTCGCTAAGAAACCAGGTGGTAAGCCTATTGGCCAACATGCGGTACGATCTTATTTAAAGAAGCTGATGGATAAAGCAGGGATTGATAAAAAGGTTACTCCCCATAAACTACGTCACACTTATGCTACGAGATTGCTTGAAAAAGATGTGCAGCTGATTGATATTCAGGCCTTGTTAGGGCATGAAAGTATTGCTACTACGCAGATTTATACGCATGCGGGGCAGGAGAGGTTGAGTAAGTTGGTGGCAGATATTTAAAGTAAGGAATAAAAAATGGCGATATGGTTAGTTCGTACCGTTTTAGGGATTAGCATACAAAACCTTACCGTTGGACTTCACACCCCTAATACAGCGAAAGAGTCCGAGACGAATAAAGTCAATGTCATTCATTTCAGGGCATGATCGTTGCCAGACGGGGTGACGTTCAGCGGCTAATGCTTTTTCCATACTTTCAGTGCAGTGAGCCAATAGGTAATCATTTAACGAGAGATTATTGAGCATCTGAGATATCCATTTTTAGGGTAAAAAATGGATAAATCTCGAAAATTTATTTGGCAATTGCAAGCCTTTTTTCATCTAATTTTTATGATGGTAAATCCTCGTCATCTCGCGCGCTGGTAGCATATTTTGTAAAATATGAAGAAATGCGTCTTGGTGGGATTTAGAGTACTAGTTTGCAGGATGTTTCTTTGCAAGCTTATGTTTTAATGGGAACACTGATGATATATATCTGTTTTTATTATTCTTATTTTAGAAAAAAAGGTCGACTAACTGGGAAATATTGGACGCTAATTAACAACCTAGTAGTCCAACAGCTAATAATCGGCAATGGCATGGTACTACGGTCAAGAATGTATTGAAAAGGTAAACAGTTTTCTATGAAATAAATCTCAGATCCACTTCCTAAGTGTGGATCTAAGTTAATCACTTTATCTCTAATAAACGACCAAATATATTATTGTAAGAGCTGGCACTTTTTATCCTAGTGCTGCCAACATAGATCTCATCTATTAAGGTCTAATTATACATTTCACCCTAGCCTCAGGAAATCTAATATATGTTATCCATCTGGTAACTGTATCTTCGAATGATAATACGCTACCCCTAGTTGTTGGGAAACCGCCATAACCACCTAAAGTATGAAATATATTTGCATTAGATGCCTGAAAAATTGGATAGAATTCTTCAGGCACATCAGAAGATACTAATTCTTTCAATTCTGAAACAGATGGAACTCCTGCACCTAATGCTTTACAGTAATTATATGCAGACAAATCGTTAGCACAATACACATTTGTCTCATTTAAGCCACCATCATGAAGAACTTGAGTGCCACACACCTCAATATCAGAATACCCTACTTCCCATCTGTTATTGGTTTCTGTATCCAATACCCACCCATTATCCATAATAAACCGTTCGTCTACTGAATCAATAGTAACTTCAGCACTACTAACCAACAGATCAATAGTATAAGTTAATGCATTATCTATGTTGATAATAACTGTTTCAGTTATACCATCATCATCACTAGTTGGGGCAATTATTAATTCAGCTGAATAACTTCCAGCTGGTATCACTATTGGGCTAGTAATATTTCGATAATCACTGCCATTAGTTGCGGTACCGCTAACAGTAAAATCTATAGATAAAGCTGCAGAAGTATCACTATTAGAGTCTCGATAAAAAGTAAATGTTCCGGTGTTTGTACCACTTTCATCAGATATAGAATCCGTTGCTATAATAGATACTGTCGGCAATATTTCTTTAATAAAATTCACTGAATAACTAGCTGGACGAAGAGTTTGCAGAAGCGTTTGTGCATATTTTCTCTGAAGCTCCGTCTCACATTTAAAAACATAACCAAGATGACCAACATCAGGAAGGCTAATAACTTTCAAAAAAGCACCATTAGATACTTCTTTTTTTTCTGGCCCTGGTATTTCGCATTCATAATTTAATCTAGAAAAACTAATCGGGTAGGAGACCTTAGAGGAAAACGAATCTAATTTTTCAGTAGCTTTCGATGCATTTTCTTTTACATCTATTAGATTGTTCAGTGTTTCTTTTTGATTTTTACTAATAGAGGAAAGTTTATCTATTCCAAGTTTAGTTAGTTTTTTGGCTCTACCGATTAGAACACTTGAAATATCCCCTTTGACAGTATCAATATAAACAGACAACTCTGTTGTTTCGTCTTCACTTAAAGTAATCATTATCTGGTCACTATCAGATGATGATATTAATCCATCACTAGATAAGATACGTATACCACTAATTCTTCCAATTCCGACTAACGAAAATTCAAATGAATCAGTACTTAGAGTTGTAATAGTCCCCATTGCTTTACAAAATGGGTTAAAAACGGAACAAGCCCAAACTCCAGCTTCGATGACTTCTAGTGTTTTTAAAATAGTAACAGCTCCCTTTTGACCATCAAGCCAAGCATCACCACATTCCACTGAAATGCAAACATCATTTGTGGCTGCAAACGCTTGGCGGCCAAGAAACATTGTTTCTAGTGTATTTAAGGCTGTACGTGGAGTGTTATTTACGTTTACTGCAATCTTGTCGAATAATGAAAGTGTAGTTGGCCTAATTATCGATTTAGATGCTATATTTTGATTAACTTCCTCCTCGGTTAATGCCCAAATTGTTTTCTCTAGCGTTGCTAAGGTAGCTGGATCCATAGATTTAGCAAGCAAAGGTAAATCTGTTAACAGTCTATCTATAATTGGAAGAGCTTCCTTAGAGGTATTTAAATATTCAATAATAGCAGGATCACTAGCTGTCTCTTGAGACTCAGTAATTGCAGATTCTATTTCTATACGGTGAAGACGAAATCCATCAGTTATAGTCTGAATAGCATCACCTAACACTGCGCCAGGTAAGTTTGGATTGGCGGGTAGAGCTGACACAGCAAAGTCACTTGATAAGCTTCCATCAACTCTTAAAGGGTATTCACCAGCTGGTAATCCTGCTATCGCAGCATTTTCTTCTGTGTATGGCACTACAATAGAAATCTTGTCTTGAGAAGAATAACGAATATCAGTAATTAAGTGATCCCCAATCCATACCTGAGAATTTGGGGTGAAGCCGATTCCTTCAATACTAACCAGCTCCCCAGAAATTGCATCACTCGGATTAATATTTGTAATAGTTGGAATATTAACATATTGATCAATTTGAACTTGTGTGCCAAAGGCTAACTTAACTCGAGCTAACTGAAAATCAACGCGAATTGTTGCCTTATCTCCATCAGCTAAATTAGCTGGTATTTGAAAGTAAGAGTCTCCATCATTTGTTATCCCATCAGCATTTAATACAGAAATTGTCGGATTTGTAATATGTAATCTAACAGGGGAGTCTAACGCTTCTGCAGAGTTATTAGTTATTGTTACATAACTAAACAATACTCGATTAACACGATCAAGTGCTTGAGGTGATTTACTTATTTCTACCTTAGGTGATATATCTACCCATTCCGCATATACCTGAGGAACCATTAGCAGTCCCATAAAAAGCAAATAAATGAGTTTATTTATTCTCGTCATCTGTTGAGTCCTTTTTTATTCTTTTTGTTTGTTTGTTTAAATTATGCAGCTGTTTTATTTGTATTGCGAAAACGACCTAAACCAATAAGTCCGCTCATGATTAGAAACAACATAGAAGGTTCTGGTACTGCAGCTATTTTTGAAACAGCTTCTAAACTAACATTATCAATCTCAGCATAAGAGCCATAGCCGTCAAACCCAGTATTCATTTGGAACTCAAGCGTCCAGCCTGTTGCATTTGCAAAAGAACTATCAAGAATGATGCTATATGCTCCTGACGCATAATTCAGAGGGTTAAGTAAAAAACCTAAATTTCCATCGGCTCCATAATAATTTCCAAAACCATCACCAAGAGCAACCAAGAAATATTCATCAAAAGAAGCTTCTTGACCAGAAAAATTCCAATCAAAACTAAGGACTAAATCTTGTCCAGCTGATGCACTTAGGTCAATATCTTGATATAAGGTACTAGCAAACCAGGCTTCATCATTTGCTGTGCTAGAAGTATCACCAAGTACTGACCAATAATCAGCCTCAATGCGAGCAACATTATTTACTGTATCGATAGTAAAATCATTTAAATCTAAAATAGGTTCCCCCGCTCCATCCACATCTTGTGACCAACTAGTAAAATCTTCGTTTGAGATTCCTGCGGCAACACTCAAGCCAGGACTAGTTAGCACCATAAAAGATGTCATGACAGCTATTTTTTTTATTTTAGAATGGTATTGCATGTATCTTAATTCCTTGTTTTATCGTGTAACAAAATTGCTAATCTTTAATTATTGATTAACTACACAAAGCATTGTAGGTAAACACCTACACTAAAGCTTTGTTTAATTTAAAGACAAAATAAAAGCACAATCCACGCCAATAAATAAACCATTGTTTTACATGAAAAAAACATCAACACACAAAAAATAAATATTTTTTGTAAAATATTCTGACACATTGTTAATCAGCATCCAATATTTCCTAGTTAGCCGAGCTTACTTTCTAAAATAAGAGCAATAAAAATAGTTATATAAAAAATAACTGGTAAATATAGGCGATGTTTTTTTGGGGAAATGTGGCTATATTTATATGCTAAGTAACACCTATAAATACCGTAAAATTTGAATTATCTGCAGTTACACAGAATTTTTATAGGGTCTAACAAACTTAATACCCGACTTCTTTTTGATGTCTAAAAGCGAGTACATATACAGTATCCTGAGTGCTTTCATAACGATAAAGTGCCACATAACCTGAATCACCAAATGGAATGAGTAATTCGCGTAGTTCTGGTAGCTCATCAAATGGCCTACCTATTTCTGGCTCTATTTCCAACCCCATGAAACTATGCTCAATTGCCAAACCTGCTCGTTTCATCGCGTGAACGTTTTTTTCAGCAAGAAATTGTCGGCAACGTTCCAATCCTTGGGTTGCTCTTTCTGTAATAATTACTCGTGACACGGAGGAATCTCTTTTTCATTATCTGTGCCCCACCCTTTCAACCAACTACTAACTTCTTTACCCGTTAAATGTCGCCCTGTTTCTTGATAAGACTTCCATGAATCTAAAGCTTCCTGTTTAAAGTTTTCTCTTGCTTCTTCACGGTCAACATAATCTTTTATGGCTTCACGCATAATCCAATGTGCTGAACGATGTCTCAAGTCAGCAAGGTGTTGAATACGACCTTTCAAGTTATCATCAATTTTTACGGATGTAGCCATGGAAACCTCTTCTATTACTTAGTAGTACCTTTTAATACTATAGCATGGAACTGTTTTCTTATATCTGAATAAACTAATTTCCGCTTTACTTTATCTGTTATAATTAATAGCTATATATAAAAGATATTATCTATAGCTATTTCCACATCACAACAAACCCCACCCCTAATAGCCACCATATTCAAATACGCCCCTAAATCCCCTGCCTTAGCATAATGCAACCTAACCGTACTAGCATTCAGCATTAGAGGATAATGCTGAATAAATACTTATTCGCCTATTTTAGCTAATGAACACAGAATGCTTAAAAAAACTGCTTACAGTCTCCATGCCTTACGGAAAATACAGCGGTCGAATCATCGCAGACTTGCCAGGGCATTACCTTAATTGGTTTGCACGCGAGGGGTTTCCAACTGGTGAACTGGGGCAGTTATTAGCACTGATGCAGGAACTAGATCACAACGGTCTGAAGTACCTTCTTGATCCGTTAAGAAAGTAACTTATCAATTCGGATTTTTCGGAAAAGTGGACATATCGGGATTATTTCATCCTATACAATTTACATTTTCTAAAAATAATGGCTAATTAGGTATGAAATCAACATGCCTGGTAAGCAGTTGGTTTTTGAAGCAGAACGACCTACCATTGGTGGTTTTTTGGGTAAAGTGTGTAAAGATTAGTAAAACATCCCCTCCAATACATCAGGGGTTGAGCCACTTTCCCCACCAGAAAACCTCACCTCCACAGCCTCATCCCCGGGTTTCAACCAAAACTGCACAACAACTTCTCCCCGAATAGCCACCATATTCAAATAATCATCCAAATCACTGGCTTTAGCATAGTGCAGCCGAACGGTGCTGCCACCAAAAATAACAGGATGATACAGCTCAATATTATTCACATTGACCATCATGCCAGAATCAACAAACAGCTCACCAAGCAGATAATAATCATGATTAGCCTCCAGATTATCCACTAACCAACGTAAAGACCGGCCATTCATTTTTACCCGCTGCGTAATCACCCGTAACTGCTCACCTTCGATCAATACAGCTTCAGTAGGATAAAGGTTATGATTAACTTCACTCTCCCCTACTGCTCTTGATTTACCGTTATATTCAACAATCAAACCGCCCTGCCATGCTCCTAATATTGGACAATTACATTGAATATGCTCTAGCGTTAAATTATCTATCGCATTTAATTCAAGAGTGTAAAAACTCGTCCCCTGAACCTTCACATATTCATCATGTGCAATTTCAAAGTTTCTTAGAAGTTGATGCAACCCACCCCGTAACCCTAAATTACTCATTGGGTATAAACCAACGCAAAACACCACCATCGAGCACAGTAAGATCATTTCCGCCTTACTTCCAACTTCAAGCCTAAATTTTATCTTCCCGGGCATGACCACGCGGATCGGTGATGGCCAAAATAAGTCCACCCCCCGAATATTAGCCATATCAATTTGAAGGTGTGACCAATAGCCACCAATAATCGTCCAAAACACTAAAGGAAAGGTGTTATATAAAGGCGATGCTAGTAAACAAAGAATACCTACGCCAATAAATGAATGAGTAATGGTGCGATGACCAAATCGCCTTTCTAATGGGACCGAGATAAAGAACAGCGGCCTACCGACTTTAGAAGTGGGTAAATCTACATCAGGCATTAATGAGAATAATGCTGCAATAGCCCAATTTAGAATACTTGTTTCATATTCAAAAACAGCTGCCCCACCTAAATATAAAGCAGATGAAAAGACAATGTGCGTGGTGGCTAACATAGTATTAATTAACTACCGTTTTGGTATTAAATTAATATCAAAAAAGCACTGTTTTAATATTAATTTAATACTGCATAATATCATCGTCCTACCCCTTTAAAAATAAAAAATTTAAACGTCAAAAACAACGCTGCCCCCATGCCGCCCATGATATACAAGGTTTTATCACCGGTTCCCATGCCGATATAACGCATCGAAACAATCAAAGCTCCAAGCAACATAACCATTGGAGTAAAATCTAAATAAGTAACACCAGCATCATGTCGCATGGCTCTCACTTTACGTTTATCTATAATTTTTTCTTTGCTGGATTCTTCTAACATATCGAATATGGCTTGAGGAATTCCTGCAGATTGTTTTACTACATGAGAAATAAACTGATCCGGTGACTCAATTAGCATTGCTTTCTCTGTGATATACATTTTCACCATTTCTCGCACAACAGGAGCTGGTAAAGGCTTGATATGAATTTCTTTCATCTTCCACCAGAGCTTTTTAACACGGGGCTTTTTCTCTGAAGCACAACCCACTACCTGTGCATGTTCAAATATTGCCAGCCAAAATGCCATTTGAGTAGGTGTAAGCGAGGTTAGATCATCAACAGCAATCATTGGCTTAACGTCTGAGTTTGCTAACGCAGGAATAACCGCATGCGTTAAATCACGAATACTCATACGATTTACTTTATTTTTAATTTCTCCCCAGTCAATTTCAGATCCTGGGATGCCATAAAGCGCAGCGGGTAATTCTAATTCTTTAGCGGTCAGTAACTCCAACGCCAACATCTGCTTGGCCATTTCAACAAACTGCCCTTTCGCTTGGTGATCGTGCAAGCGAATAATTAAATCCAATTTATCACCGGCTTGATCAAGAGCTGCACGAAGTACAGCAGATTTACCGATACCAACCGGTCCCGTCAAAATAACGTGCTTACCTTTGCGAATTTCAGCTACTAAATCAGACACGACATCATCACGGCCAATTAACCCAACAATACTATCCATTGTGCCCTCCTAATTTGTCACTCTTTCCTTCCAGATACTCCAACAATATTTTCCACTCTGCACCTGCATATTTAGCCAATTTATACCGCTGCGTCTTCGCTAATACATCTACCTTGGCAATTAAAGCATCCTCAGTATTTAACTTACTGCCAATAGCCCAGAGCTCATTCATTTCTGAAGAATAGCCCTGCGTTATTCGTTCCTTAATCCATTTTGCTTTTTCTTTAAGAAATTTACGCCGGACTTCTGAAGCTGCTAATTCTGATTCTAGCGTTCGCATTTTGACAATATCAGCAATCACCTTTCCACTAACATCATCCGTAGCTTTAACCTCTGAGACTAGCTTCATAGCTTGTTCTCGTTCTTCTTTAATAGAAGACAAAGGGATATTGATTTGCAAACCACCAAGCAAGGTATAAGGCTCATCACGAAAATCAGTCCCCCCAAAACCTAAATGACCAGAAAGAGAAGTGTTTCTTAATGCCCAAGTTAATGCATCAGGTTTGGTAAAGGTATTGGATACGTTTTTTTGAGCCTTAATAAGAGGATTTACTTGGCTTATAAAAGACAATACTGCGTCGTCTTCCCAAGCCAATAGCTTTAATGGAATTAATAAAAATATAATAAAACTAATATATTTCATAATATATATTTTGTTATTACAATAATGAGTTTTTGTTATAACAAATTGTTAAAAATAAAACAACATAATAGTAATATTGATTTTTTTAAAGAAAAGTATTACTATAAATGTATTACTTACGGAGATACAAAAATGCATGTAACAAGTAAAGGTCAAGTCACAATTCCTAAAGATGTACGTGACAGCATGGGAATTATTCCTGCAGAAACCGATATTGATTTTTTACAGGATGAACAAGGCCGTTGGTATCTTACTAAAGCGAAACTTTCAGACAAAAAAACCAGTCGTTTTAGAACTGCTAACCAAACAGCGAAACTCATCATGAATACCGATGAGATTATGGCTTTAACACGAGCGGACTAATGGCAACCATCTTAATTGATACCTGTGTAGTTACTGACTTAGCCGATTCTGAAAGCGCATGGTTTGAATGGAGTGCTGAAACTCTGGAGAACCTGGATCAAAGCAATACTATGGTTATAAATCCAATCATTTATGCAGAATGCTCTGTTGGTTTTGAGCATATAGAAGAAGTGGAAGCCTTATTTGAGCATTTGGGATTTATGAGCAAGCCCATTCCCAAAGAAGCCTTATTTCTAGCTGGTAAAGCCTTCTTACAATATAAAAAACGCAAAGGTGGAAAAACCAATGTACTACCAGATTTCTTTATTGGAGCACATGCTGCCGTTTCTGGTTATCAATTAATAACACGGGACAAGGGACGTTTCAGCACCTATTTTCCCAGTGTTAAATTGATCATGCCTGAATCATCTAAGGGTTTGAACTGATGGTTATTAAGGAAGCTGAATTACTTTTTCAGGCAGAGGCATTAAAAATTCCTGTAATAAGAAAATATAATGATGGCTGGTCTGTTTCTCTGGATGGAACCCACAAACTTAACCCCATGCTTGAGACTGCTCGGGGACAGGTTCGTGTGTTTAAGCGGCTGGATGCTGCTGTTGGGGTATTGTTTGAACTTGGCATTGAGGAAATTAAGCTTGTTCAATAATTATTAACAAGCCTCTTTTTCTACCTCATTTACAATATCTTCCATAATTGAGTTAAAAGCCGCTTTCTTTATATTTAAAAAAGAATTGATGTAATCATCAACTTCTTTCTTAGTTTTTCTATCTATTTTTTTTGCAACAAGAAAAACTATACTCATTATTTTATCAATTTCATCATGCGCTTGATCAACGAAAAATTGAGCAGCTATCATCCCCTCCACTTCTTCATTAATTTCAAATTTATTCCATACTTCCTTCCAACTATCATCAGCAAAAACAGATACTTTTGGGGACATACCCCGGATCTTTTCTATTTTTTGTATAGGATCAGTTTTTATTGATAAATTTAATGCTAATACAGGATCTTGTTCTGACACTTTATTAACCAATTCATTATATTTGGTTAATAAACTATCACTTCCTTTTATATCTGAATCACCAATAATGTTTAACCATTTCTTATGTTTTTTCTTTACTAACCTTATTTCAGATTCAGTAGGAATTAATATCGACCTTTTCTTTAAAAAATATCCATTTAAAAAATAATGTTCATCTTTTATTGTTTCAAATAAGGCACTATTAAAGATTAATATAAGCTCATATAAAGTTGAATTTAACACCTTGTTTTTTTCGTTAACTATTTTCACATAGTAACCTACAGCACTAAATATACCGCCTAATAAAACCCCTATAAATACAGCAATTATTTTGTCATAACTATCCATAATCACCTCACAATAACAACATTACTATTTTATTTTTCAGTCTACACTGATACACCAACTTTACTATTATTTTCTTCCTGATACCGTATTAACACTCTTTAATCGATCAGCCACATCTTTATAACTTTCCCCTGGCCTAGCATGCTTCTCAATCTCTTTCTTAGTTACATACTTAGGCAACCCTGCAGGAATATTACTTTCTTTAGGTGCCTCTTTCCTAGAAAATAACACCACATCATCTTCCATTGAAATATGGTATTCAGGCAGATGATTAGTTTCTGTTATTTTCTTAATATTAAATCTTAGTAGTTTCATTTGCGAAGTAACGCCCAGTTTTTCCTTCAAATTGACTAGACTTATCTTCCACGCCACTTGGTTTCCGCAATGCTTTCTAGCTAACTCGTAGAGTCTTCTTTCTGTCGGTTTCCTTAACCTGAAATAATCCTTATCAATAGTAAGAACTGCATCCCCAAGAATTGAGTTATAAAACCAGTCAGATAATTTGACCTCGATAGCAATAGCCTTTCCTTTGGTATCTTCTTTTATGATCCCCCAACTCTCTATTAAACCAAATTCTTTGATTTCTTCCACATCACCTGTTTTTATATTAGTTTGGATCAATGTACCATTGAGACGTTCTAAGCCCTCTTTCAATAGCTGGTATTGAGTCCCACCTAAGCTTTTGTTGGTTGAAACAATGTAATCGTAACTGGTGAACCGTACTGTCTGTGAAATGGCTTCACCTGAGTTTTTAGCACTCATCAACGCACTCGCCAGGTACAACAAAATATCTTTATCAAAAATAGTAGCTAAACCTGTGTAACTAGGTTTTATCTTGATTGTTGTACCATTACGCTCATATTCTAGCATTCGATGATCTGGCTTTTTGGACAAAGAAAAAACAGGATGCTCCATACTAGCAATATCATCTTTGAATGAATCAAAAATATCGCAGGTAAAAAAGTCTCGTTGTTTGTGTCGGTCAGGTAATAAAGAATCGGCCATTAGTATTGGTATATCAAAAACCATTTGAAGCCTAATAGTACCTTATAACTATTGGTATATCAAAAACTTTCTTGGGGTAAACGGGCTGTTTTCAGAGTATTGTAAAAGTCTAACCGTATTGTAAAAGTCTAACCAAACCTTGTAAAAGCCTAACTCTATGTTGTAAAAGTCTAACCAAACCTTGTAAAAGTCTAACCATTTATTTTTGAAAGCTCCGAGTACCAAGGATTACAGAGCATTTTTCAGCCCTGTAACGTATATTAACTATCTTTTAACTTATCTAACTGTATGAATTTTATTTATTGAAGAACAAAAGAACAGAGACTATAAATCTTTAATTTCTTTTTCTACTTTCTCAAATGATTTATAAACTTCAAGCTTCCCTTCCAATTTAGCCACTTGTTTTTCTGCATCAGAAGCTATTTTATTCTCTTTTTTATAATCAGTCTTCACTGCTTTTAATTCATCAATTGTTAATTCATAGCGAATCTTTACTTTTTCAAGTTCAATCCTTATTTCTGATAACTCCGCTTTCGTGTTGGTATTGTCAGATTTTACTAAATTAAGATCAGTAATAGCAGTTTCATAATGTACCCGAATCTGTTCAAATTCAACAAGTCTATTTGATAAGTCAGTTTCTTTAGATTTAAGATCTATTTTCAATTGCTCATTCGATTTAACAGAAAGATCCAATGAAGTTTGTAACTTATGAGTTTGCATATCAAGAGACTTAATTTCAGTATCTTTTAACGTAACTTCTTTAACATGACTATTTTGTATAACCTGTTTTTCTTGATCAGCTTTCTTGCTTAAACTATCTAACTTTTCAACTTGGTTTTTTAAATCAATAATCTCTTGTTTTAGCTGGTCATTATCTTTAGTTAAACCAACATTTATCTTTTCAGCATCGTTCAAAGATTCGGTTGTTAATTTATGATCCTCAAACTCATTATCAAATTGACTTTTAAGAGTAGTTAAATCTTCTTCTAACCGTTCTATTTTCATAGATTGAGCTTCAGAAAATTTAAAAGCCTCTTCCACTTTTGATTGATTCGCTATTTCAGCTTGTTTTAAGGCTTCTCTTTGAATATCTAGTTCATTGTCGGTAATGTTTTTAGCAACATTCCACATTTTCTTGAGTAGATCATCACCCTCTTTTGATAGTTCAGGTGGTAATTGAACTACAGCGGGCAAGGATTCTGCCTCAATAGCCTGAGCATCATCGGAAATGTTCCAACTATTTAGGTATTTGGTAATCGTCGTAAGACTGCCTCGACCTATTTTCTCTAGTAAATTTAGTGAAGTTGGGCGTTCGCCTTGAGCTGCAATTTCAGCACAAGCTAAATGAACTTCTTCTTCAGTGAGTCTTATGGCCATGTCAACAATCCTAGTAAAAGTAAATTTAAACTAAGTATAACATATAATTACACTTTTTAAATCGTAATTACTGTAATTACATAATTATGATTATTACATAATAATTTATTACCCTTTATTGCATCCTCTTGGAATCATCCAGGATCTAGCTGGTTTATCATCCTTCAAATAATCCGATACAGGTATTTGTTCTCCAGTGACACGTTCAATCTCAGCAACCGTAACTAAATATTTATCTAATTGTTTACGTTTAGAATCTTGAGAATTAGGAACAATCCAGGCAATGACACGCTCATTCGATCCTATCCCCCTAACAATCACCTTCCAAAATGCATCCGGTGTTTTTACACCATGCGACTTCACAAAATAATCATTATCAGGATTATTTCCCCAAATCACTCCGCCAATAATTAACAATTCATCAATATCTCGATAGCACTCGGTTATTTCTTCGGTTAATAACCATGCTCCTCTGTTCATATTTGCCGCCTGTGGCAAGATATTTGTCATCGTATTTGATGCTTTAATCGCTGTTTTTGAATAATCAAGATGATTAGCAGGTACTAAGTGCCCTCTGTCATAGCGCTGCCCCTTTTGTTTATATGTTTTAGATGAATGCTGCTGACATTCTTTAGGTACCTTTGGATCAAGATAGAAATTACTACTTCGTTTAAAATTTCCAGTATCTCTTTGGGCGTTGTACTGAAATTTAACAGCTCCTCTTTTTTCGCAATCTAGCCAAACGGTAAAGCCCTCGTAATCTAATTGCAGTAGATTATTTGATACTGAAGGTTCTTTCGTATATTCAAGAAAAGGGGAATTATCTTTCTTTGGGTCAAAACTAGAATATTTCTGAATGAACTCAAAAATATTCTCAACATCAGGAGAACTGCTATCCCTTGCAATAGTTGATGTGGAAAGTAATAGAAGAATGCTGAATATAGCTGTTTTCATTAAGTAGATACCTGTCTTTAAACAAAAACAGCTGAATGTAGCGCAATATTGTAAAAAATGAAAGCGTGGCTCTACGCTCTTCCAAGGCACTTATACCGAGGGTGAAAACTTTTTAATCTATCGCCTATTCAACTTAAGCCATGCGGCGATTGAGCATTTAAAAGGAATGGCATGGATGCCATTCTAAAGCTGACATGGAATGTCTCATTATTAGTAACTGAAGTAGGCTGATTAAGATCTACCACTTAACGGGTATAAAGGCGGACACTTAAATCCATATTCTGTTGAGTTTAGTTTTTTTCCAAATCCTTACGGACACTTAAAACAAAACAGGACTTACTATTTATCTAAATCCGAGAGAATTTAATTTTTAAATTAATTAGAAGTAATTAAATGCTTGTTATTTTGTAGGCTGTTGATTACTAAAAATATGCAGGGTGAGTTTTGCTTAGAAATAGTAGATTTTTTTAAATTTAGGTTGTTTTCAGGAGGAGTTTAGAATTTCTTTGATGTTTTTTAGTTCTCTAGTTCGCCCATCTTCACCAGGAGATCTGTTGGTCATTATCCCTTCAACCAGTAACTCTACTTTAGCCTTCCCTTTTAGCTCTTCTTTTCTGCTATGTTTACGCTGTCTTGCTGATGCTTTTTCTCGTTCAAATTTCAAACGCCCACCCATTCCAAATAAAGTGAATAGCTTTTTTGAAATGGTTCTGATTGCAGCATAACCTTTATAAACTGTATCACTTAGTTTTTCACATAAAGGATGTACAGTAATCAAACCTGATGATACTAAATCTTTAATAGCTCTTTCTGAGCGTTTTAAAGTCAAGCAAGCCTTTTCAGCAATAAAGGGCATTGATATGCCATTGAATGATTTATCTTGCTGTGGAATACCCACTCGTAATGATGCAAGGTCTAGATAATGAAGTAGGCAACCTAAAACAGAAACACAAGCTTCTCTGCGTTCACTTCGTTGTTGACGATTAGAACCATTAGCTAAATTTAATGATGGAATTATAGATGTTGGGTCAACATAGTATTGTTGAACCTCATCAATAATTTTACTTATTATTTTGGGTCGAGTATGTTTTGGGGGAGGATCAAACCAACGAGGTTTATTTGGTATATGTCCACAACTGTTTCCTTCCATGGCTTTCCTTGTCTGGTTAATTGCTTTAACTCAGAAATTTAGCACATAGAGGGGAAAGTATAATGTGACATATTGCCGCATTATTGAAAATTATGAATTTTTCTTTTTATCGGTCTCAGGAAGTAAGTCAATAACAGAGCAATTAAGAGCCTTGGCTAGTTTTCGTAATATCTCAATAGATACATTATCAGCATTGCCTCCTTCTACCTTACTAATCATGGATTGAGTAACGCCAGAAGATTCTTCTAAGTCTGTTTGAGTCAACTTTAAATCAGCTCGCTTTCTTTTTACTATGTCGCCTATTTGCATTTGAGGATCTTGTATAGCTGGAATCAGCTTCATTATATGAAGTTATTCATATTCGGTGCAAATAAGGTAGTTTGATTCCAGAATTAGTTACATTGATTGACTGTTGACGACCCAGACTGTGTGAAAACTCCAAAATTTTAGAAGAAAAAGGAATAATATTACAAACTAACGCTTATACAATAAAGGAACCTCGTTGTTTACTCCACTTTTAGCATGGTATCTGCTTTAAAATCGCCTTATTTTACCACCAGATTTATAGGGTTCGAGTTTTTACACAGTCTGGAGACATAGGATAAATTACTTATGACATGGAATAGCAAGCATATTTCCCACTTCAGAATTTAATCCCCCCCAACCTACCACTAGCCCCACCGCCAGAAGCGGTGGGGAAGTACATTAAACTATAAAAGCATAACTTCAACTGATACTAATCGAGTGAAAAATGGTTTGGAACATTAAGCTGACCATAATCATTATTCCCCCAACAATGGACACCTACGGCACCTAAATAAGATATTGCATCAATGAATACGCATACATGGCTATATCCGGCTCTCACTTCAAGTATATTGATATTATTTGAGAAGTTCGGTACGGTTGTTACTCCATTTAACCCGCGTCCCCAGCAACGCAATCCTGAATCATCTTGAGCACAGGTATATACATCTAGACCAGTAATTACGTTTACAGGGTTTAATAAATCACTCGGAACGACATTTCCATAACCGCTAGAGCCCCAACACCTAACACCATTATCATCCAATGCACAGGTACCACCTCCAGCACTAACTAAGGTTGGGTTTACTAAATCATCTGGCACATCACTTGCCCCAAAAAAACTATTACCTCCCCAACAACGAACACCCGTATCATCTAGTGCACATGAATGCCAGTTCCCAACACTAATCTGTGATGGATTCTGCAAGTTGTCAGGTACATTATTTTGCCCATATTGATTATTTCCCCAGCAATGTACACCATTGTCGTCTAGAGCGCAGTAATGGAGCACTCCAGCGCTTATATCAATCGGGTTTGATAGCGATGGAGTATTTTGTTGACCATAGACATTCTCCCCCCAACATTGAACACCATTATCGTCTAGAGCACATGCACTTCTTGCACCTGCAACCACCTGCTTAGGGTTAACGAACGTTACAGTATCAGAATCTAACTGTCCGTCGCTATTATTCCCCCAACACTCTACTTTGGAAGTAGCTTTATTGATTGCACAAGTAAAATCCCAACCAACAGCTAATAACTTATCTTTTAAAGTATTATCACTTATACTATCGTCTGATATTGGTGCAGCTATGATTTCTTGATAAAAAGCATCTGCTTTAGCCATATCAAAATAAAACCTTGATAGATCAGTATATTTTGCATCTGTTGCAAGCAACAATTGCCCCGCTTCAAGTTTATACGCTTTATGATCTAAGCTGTTTGTATCAGAATCTGGATAATCAAAATAGAATATACTGCCTTCTATCCACCACTTACCAACCACATTAGAATCTGGTCTTTCTATCTTACCATCAGCCGTAATAGAGGATTCCCATAAGCCATTACCTAAGAAGTGATCTTTTAAGGCATTAATATCATCATTAAAACCTGCAACAGTTCCAACACCATAATTATTATCTAACCATGCAGTCTCATTGCTCCATTCTCCGTTAGTAGATCTAACCTCTTCTACCTCATAGTAATCAGCATTTGATGTTGATATTATATTTAATAAAAAATTTTTATTAAATATAATTGACCCATTGCTATCAATAGAAAAGTTACCCGTTCCATCAGGCTCTGTAGTAGAAGGGTGAGAAACAGTATAGGTGCTTGATTCAAAGGAAACATTGAATCTTTCAACCCTTTCAGGGCTTACTACAAAGAATTCTTTGTTTTGTATAGGGCTACTAGAAAAAGGTGTTGCAACGACAAGGTTAGAATTAAGGCTTTCTCCACTATTATCTTCAGCTACTACAGTAAAAGCATACTCGGCATTATTTTCTAATCCTGTCATCGTATAAGGAAAAGAAAGGATTGAGGAATAAATTTTTTCAGTTATATCCTCTGATGTTGATTTATTAGTAGAATAGATAGTATATCTTGTTGCGTTATCAACCAAGTCCCAAGTTAATTGAACTTCTCCTTCTCCAGCTATTGCCTTGAGGTTTTTAGGCTGTAATCTTATTTGGTTCAGTTTTTCTGCGTACTTTAACGCGCAATAGGCATTGGCAACGGGAATAGATGTCTTACTTGGGTCGGTAGCACTTTGTACCATTTGTTTTAGCTCACCAACTTTAGCACAGTCAGTAAGATCTAAGCTAGAAGCTTTGCGCCCCCCTTCAACAATAGCTGTTCGTATTTGTGGGGCAGTCAGATCTGGATATGCATTCCAAATAAGACCAGCGATGCCTGAAACTATAGGAGTCGCCTGAGATGTTCCACTTATTCTCTCATAATATTGAGGCGTTCCAGTACTAAACTTTAGCACAGTACTCTGGATGTTTTGACCAAAGGTAGCAATATCAACTTGAGGACCATAATTGGAAAACGCCCAAAACTCATGTTCTCCAGTTACAACAGGTTTTTTTAATGCCGCAACACAAAGTACGTTTGAACGATAACTACTTAGTGAGCAAACGCCACCTTCAAAACTAGCAGACTGATTATCATTACCAGCGGCCATAATAAACAGAACACCTTGGGCTTTTGGGTTGCTAATTGAGTTTAGTTTTTTATAAAACTCTTCAGCAGTTCTTCTCAATTCCAGATAAAAATCAACCACTGTATTCTTGAGCACTTGAAGAGCCGCATTTGTTGCAGTAAATGGTAGAGAGGTATTCTGATTTAACAAAAGAGCTTCAAGTCTAAACCCTCTATTACTATCAATACCCTCTTTACCACAATCTTTGATCCGTTCTTGCATCCATATATCAGGAGTAATGTTATCCGCCAAATAGCCCCTAGCAAATAAACAATAAGTTTTATTTTCGATAACCTGAGAAAATGGGGGTTTGCCATAAGACATGTTAATAATTTTCACATCAAAAGCATTGACCATTAGTTTTTGCGCAACATGACTACCAAAAATTGATTGAAGCCGACCTTGTCCATTGCGTAAAAACAATATTTTACTATCGTGCATAATCCCTGAAATATTATCCTTAAGTGAATAGTTTTCATTTCCATGGGTAGCTCCGATAATTCCAGTAACATGAGTACCATGGCTTTCATTCCCTTCACCAAAACCAATTAACTCAACACTTCTAGTTGGAGATAGACTAATGATTTTATTACTAGTCTTTTTAATCGCGTCCTTACAACCTATAAGATCTATTCTATTATTTGTAATACATTCACTGCTTATGTCTCCAATATCAAGATCGTAGTGTTCCCCGGAAAAGTCACTTGATTTATCTACTAACAGACTATCGATAACACCTACTATTTTTTCAGTTCCACCAATAGTTTTCTGATTTTGTGTTAAAAAAGTCCACGATTCCAAAATCCCGGACTCTTCTAGATGGTACCAATCAGCTTTTTCATCATTTCCATTATCAGGACAAACAAAAGATCCACAATTATTATTTACCGATAAATAATTAATAGCGACAAATTCAATTTCTGGAAGAACTCTAAGCTGATCTTTAAACTGATTCATTTCAGTTAGAGTTTGACCTTTTTTGGTTAAAACAAATAAATATTCATTTCCGCCTAAATTGCCTTGAACAGAAGCATCAATACTTTGCGCAATCTCTTGCACGGTATTAAATGGTACTCCATCAATAACCCATACAATTAAACTACCATCAATATATGGCGCAAAAATTGAATTTTCCTTCACTTTCGCTTCTGTAATATACCGTTCTATTGCAGGTGGGTTATAAAACTCACCCTCATCCATTTGTAATAAAGCGCCTTCTTTTTTTAATACTGAACCAAAACTTAATTTAATACGTGCAAGTTGAAAGCTAACACGTACCGTTTTTTCAGTACCAGAGACTAAGTCCTCTTCCAATTGAATATAACTATGAAAATCCTCAGACAATCCATCTGCATTAACTACTGGAATGCTCGGATCAATAATATTAAGCTGTAACGGAGCCTCAATCGTCACACCAGAGGTATTTTTTATCGTGACATAACTAAATAACTGTCGATTAACTCGATCTAATGCTTGAGGTGTTTGAGTAATTTCCACACTAGGTGATATATCCACCCATTCAGCGTGTGCGTGTGGTGTTAAAAATAGCCCTAATAAGAGCAGGTAAATGATTTTATTAATTTTAAGCATATTCTTTAGTCCTTTGTTGTTATTTTATTGCGTAGTTGAAATTGTAGATCATTGTTTTTATAGCTAAAACTATTTAAATCATTTTACGTTGAAAACTTACCAAACCAATAATACCGCTGATTATTAAGAATAATGAAGTTGGTTCTGGAACTGAATTAATGCTGGCTTGAGGTATAGCCTCTATCGACACATTATCAATATTGATATACGATCCAAAGCCATCGACACCAGAGTTCAATTGAAATTCCAAAGTCATGCTCGCTAAATTTAGATAAGAAGCATCTAATTGACTGGTATATGTACCTGCGCCATAGTTAAGTGTGTTAATCAAAAAACCAAGTCCACCGTCGGCACCAAAATAATCCCCAGTACCATCACCAAATGCAACTAAGAAGTTTTCATCACCCGGTGAAGTTTCTCCACCGAATTCCCAATCAAAGCTTAAAACGAGATCATGACTTGCGCCGGCTGTTAGGTCGGCTGCTTGGTATAGAGTGTTGCTAAACCAAGCTTCATCCAAAGGATCTCCTGCTGTTGACCAGTAATCAATTTCAATACGGGCAGCATTATTACCTGGTACAATTGAAAAATCATTTAAGCCAGAGATTGGTGTGCCCCAGCCATCTGTATCTTGAGACCAGCCTGTAAAATCACCGGTACTAAAATCTCCATTTGCAATGCTTGCCGCTGAGCTTATATTAGGGGCTAATATTGCTGTACAAAATGTAGTCACTAATAAGCTTTTGTAGCAAGTTTGAATATTAAGCATATATTAATTTTCCTTGTTCCTTGTTTCTTTGTTAAGTGTTATTGATTTAGATTACAAGAAATATCTAGCTCATAAAGTGAGATCAACTCAGGTAAGCCAATACTTACAGACATTCTCTTGCAGTACAAAAAGGGATGTAAAAGCATTAAACATGCCAACAATGCAGGTACATGATTTTACTACTTAAAAAAATGAGTTTTTAATACACACTGTGCTTTGTAAAAAATCCTGACATTCTAATAAGCAATTTAGTCTCGACAAAAAACTTTAATTGCTTCTAGAATAAGCTATTTGAGGCTTTAAATAAGGTGCTTATTTAAATTAACAACCCTACTAATACGATATGGTTGTCATGAGATTGATACCCCATTCACTCAATGCCCGCTTTTGGCTGACAAGAGCCAATCATAAATTTAATTTTATAGGATTAAGGTTAAGTAAAAAAGAGCCCTTTTACAGACTCTTTCTATGTGTTTTTTACTTAATAGCCAACCTAGTACCATTAATTAATTTAGCACCTGTAACAGTCTCACCAGCTTTTAAATGATTTTTGATTGCTGTCTTATCAATTTTCCAGCTAGTTACTTGGGTTTTAAATTCTTCAGGAATATCCACTTCATTTGTAATTACTACTGATACAGGGTTTTTCTGAATTGAAAGCTTGAAATAAGGGCATTCAATTTTAGTGATACCTGTATGTTCCATGCTCCCCTTTAAATAATCTTTCATCCATTTGATACGGTTTTCTAGTGACTTTCTACGCTTGGCCATTTCCGCTTCCGCTTCTTTTATTGCTTTTGCTGTAGCTTCCATATTCCTCATAAATTTAGTAACATTAATTGCCTTGGTTTCCATTTCATCACCTAATGCTTCTAAAGTGTCATTAACCGCTTCAACTGGTAAATCCAACTCTGGATCTGTTAAATCATCTAACGCTTTTAAATAAGTGCTGCTTAGGTCATATAAAGATAAATTGTTCATGGTTATTTCCTCAAAAGAGGAGCGGCAGCACTGCCACCGCTCAATAAAATTAGTGTGCTAATGCTGGGCGGTTATTTGGTGCGTTGTTTACGCTAACGCTTCCGTATTTATTGCGGATTTTGTCCATATCCCAATCACCTTTATTGCGGCTTTTATAATCAGCTGGGCGAAAGTACCAGGAACACTTTTTCTTAGCCCACCAGTAACCAGCGGCCTTTATTTCTGCTTTATATTGCTTGGTATTTCCAGATAACCAAACCCAAGCCCCACAAACTTCAATATTCAAACCAGATAAGCCGATTATTGCATTAATTGCATCGTTTAGCATATCGCCAAAATCACTATTTACTTCTTCATCAATGGGACGCTCTGCCCCGTTATAGCTAATTTCTGATAAGAATTGATAAGCAACATTAACTGCCTTCATCATTTCTAAACCAGCTGGGTTTCTATCTGGGTGATATTTAATGCAGGCTTTACGATAGGCTGTTTTAATTACTTTTTGATCTGCAGCAGCAGTAAGGGCTAGTATTGAAAGAGCATCTTTAATATTCATTGCATCACCTCTGGTTCTAAGGTGGTACGTTCTGCAAAATCCTCCAGTTTTTTATCTAGTTTTTGGTAGAAATTCTGGCTTAACTCCATAAAATTATTAAAGCGATTATGAGAAGCTTTAATCATCCAGGTTTTAACCCGAACTCTATCTAAACCTAGCTCTCTTATTCTGTTTTCTAAGTGTTGATGCTGGGATTTAGATATCCCTTTAAATTCCGTTTTAAGATTGGCTGTTGCTTGTTGAACACTAACAGCCTCTCTTTGTTGAATCATATCTTCAATATCTTGGGTGAATATTTCAGATAGTCCGGCCATGCGCAATGTGGCATCAATATGGGCTGATTTTTCAGCCATTTTTAAAGATTTATTAATATCTCCATGATCTTGGCTCAATAATCTAGCCCCTACCCCATCAGCAATAATTCGGTTTGATGCGTCTACAATTTCACATCTAATAATGATTTGAGTTAATTGGGTACCTGTTAAGGCGGTTTGTTCATAGTCGGCTAAAGTTGGGTAACGAACTGTAACCCCAAGCATTCCGCATATTTTTTCAGCACCTGGCTTAAACAAACTTGGCTTACTAAAATGGTTTGAATTTTGGCAATGTTTACCCGCTTGGCATTTATTACGCCCTACAACATGGATTTTTCCAAAATCTGAGCCTTCAATTAATGCTTCTCGAACCCAAGACATTAAAGCGGATCTGTTTTGTTTACGACGATCTAACCCCGCTTGAAAGGTTTCTGCAGGAAGATCCAAGGGGTTAGCAGAAATAACAGCTAATTCCTGCTCTTGTTTTTCAGGGTTCACCCTGTTTACTCTTTGAGTTGCTGAATTCATAGCAACCTCCTAATGTGCAAATTAAATAAAAAATGGAGTAAGCGGCTACCTACTCCACCAGTTTTTAATATTCTTCAGGTAGAAGAATGGTTGTTGCGGATCTGTCTGTTTCGGTAATTACCCAAAGTAAAACAGTGCCGAATTTATAAGCTGAAAAAATACGAGCTTCAGTGTTTAAGGCTGAATCATTAGCGTCTTTATCATCTTGATCCATATCCCCCCAATCACCGCATTGATGGCGGCTTAATATTAAAATTGGTGAAATATCTATACCTTGCATTACTACTAATGCGCCAGGCGTTGTTAATGTTTGGCCAAGTACAAAAAGTGGCTTAACTTGATTTGTTTCTTGAGTTGTCATAATCTAATAACTCCAATGTGCAAATTTTGGAAACGTGCGGACCAGGGCGGCTACCCTAGCCCACACAAAAGTATATTTAAAAGGGTGCTATTTTTGATTGATCATCTGATTTAGCACTGTTTTTACCCTTGATTGAATCAAGCATTTTTCGTACTACCTCCACAAGTTTTTCCCCTGATTCATAATATGGTTCAATATTTGTATCTGCTGGAGCAGAGATAAATACGGCGTAATTCTCCCTACGACCATAGGTATCCAACCAACTATCTGACTGAACACATACAGAGCGACCGCTAATACCGGCACTCAGTAATGCGGTTTTAACTACGCTTGCCGCACGACGCTGTTTATTAATTATTTGATTAAGCATAAATCCTCCAAAAAGATTAATTCAAAAACAAAATATGAATATATTCATATTTTGTGAATGGTTTTTAATTACAAAATGATCAGTTTTATAATCCAACTAACCTAATAAGTTGTTTTTGGTTTCTCCATATTTTAAGTGCCCGAGCCAACCAAAAAAGAAACACTATATTTTTATATAAAACAATATGAATATATGAATATTTTAATGTAAATAACTAGTAAAAACAACAGTTTATATAAAAATATCACGTTGTTTTTTAACCCATAAATACCCCTTGTCCTCTGTGTTTTTAGCCCAATATCCAGCTCCTAAAATTGGCAATTCTGAACTGGAAAAACCAATAGGAAAGGCTATTACAGGAATTTTTTTAGAAATGGCACAACGGCAAGCTAATAAAGATCCTCTAGAACGCGGAGAACTAAAAAAAACCAATAGCCCTGCATCAGCTGAATTAATAACCTGTTTTGTTCTATTGGCAAGGCGAACCCAAGGACTAACAGAAAGAGATCCACCAGCTAACCATGTGACAGAACCACCAGAACGGGAAAATTCAAAAACCTGATCAACTGCCGAAGAAGGTGCTGCACCTTTACCTTTTGAACTAAAAGCAGACAAACAGCACACCATTGAAGGCGGTATTGATCCAGGAACAGCTGATAATAAGGCCTCATCAGCACCAGAACAGCAACCAACGACAAAGAAGGATCCACGAGCGGCAAATTCTGAGGTTATTTGAACAATTAAAGCTGATCCATTCGCGGGCATTGCCCGCGAACCTGCTACCGCAAAAATACAAGGTTGATTAGACACCTAGCACCGCCAGAGAAGAATGAACAGGAACAGCAGGTAATAAAGAACGAGCCGCACAGCAAGAAAGGCCGAGAGGCAAAGCTATTTTTACCGCGAAGCGGGGGGGCTGGAGGCCGCAGGCCGACCAGACAGGGGAACCCGCAGCACCAGGGCGAAGCCAAACACGCCAACCAATAGCAGAAACGGAACGAGCAAAAATGGAAGCCAGCGCGAACGACCCAAACGGCACAAATAAACAAGATGGAGCAGGCGACCAACCAGAACCACTAGGCAAGGCACGACGAGCCCAAACCCAACCACTAGGAAGAGAGCGAGCAACAATACCAGCACTACGAGAACCACCAAGAACAGAAACAAAACCAGACATAAAACCCCCTATAAATGGAATATTGAAGATAAAGACGAGAGCCATATCGGGCTTTTGCCTTTAAATTTAATTCCCAAAAAAAGAAAAAATTTAAAAAGAAAAAAACGCCTTCTAAAAAGAAACTCAAAATGTGCTTGGTCAAGGTGGAGAGTGATTAGTGATTAGAGTCCTGCAAGTGTTTTTTTGCAGGGCACTAAGCACTTATCGCTACTACCTTGATTGAGTACATTTTTGGTTTATCATTTTGCGTTTTTTTATTTTTATTTTTCCACCGATGTTCGAGCTGTAGTGAAATGGAAGAGAGTTTTAAAGATTGCGTAGCCACAAGACCTATTAGGGCAAGGATGCCCGTTTTCCCAGCAAGGACGCTGGGAATAAGCAGGAAGCGCAGGGATAGCAAGTTTTCAGTAAGTATCAGTAATGCTGAAGCATACATAACTTACGAGGTGGTTAGCATGGATGCTTACCACCAATGCTAGGGACGGCTAATAGTGATTTGGCGATAGCCTAATGAGCGGTTAAATAAATTGCGTACCCTTACAGGCTTTATCGAAGTTGATATTAATCAGTTTTTAACTGAATAAGTTTACTGGTTTGAGGGTACGCCACCATAAATACTGTAAATTTAAAGTTAGGTTTAAGTTTGGGTAAATATGCAGAATATATCTAACAAAAATAATCAGGCGTAAAAATATTATTGGAGTGTTATGAAGATTACCCTAACAGGGTTCATTATTTCCAAAGGCCCATACAATGACATCAAATAAATCTCCTGTTGTTTGAATACGGCCTCGTTTGTCTAATAGCATAAAAACATGTTCACTCCCTATTCGATATTTGTACTTAGTTTTCTTTAAAATATAACCTTGTTTAGCTATATTCCTTTTTAACCGATATTCTAATACTTTTATTTGCTCTGGGGTAAAGGTAACTATCTGTTCTGGAGTAAGAGAAATTATTTTCTCATTAGTTAAAGTTTTCACTGTGTATAGGTGCGGTTGTCTACGAGTGTAAAATACCCTTGTTTAAAACGTACAATCCCAAAATATAGCACCATCAATAATACCTGCAGTAGCTTTATACTCAAAAGCATTGAGTACAGACACTAAAGAAGAATTTATCAACGCTAATGCTTCACTCTTCTCTTCTGAAATAAAACGATTCTGTACACTACAAATTTTCTCAGTCCAAATTTGAGGGTAGCTTGTAACGGTATAACCTTGTGACCAAAGGATCTCCGCAACATAAGGTGATCCCTTAGACATAGATAAGTCCCAATTAACCTTTTTCAGAGAATGCAGATTACCTAATAAAACTAAAACGGGTGCAGCACCAATCTGATTTTCCAAATTTATAGCCATCCATTCATCACGTCTCAAGTCGATATCATCACCTGCATCAATAGCAATGATTTTTAGGCATTCATTATTTATCTGAAGTTTAACCAGATCATCAATCATTTCACGAAATGCTGGATGATCAATCATAGGTGGTATTTCTATATCAGATACAACCGCCCTACCCTCTTTTATTTTGTCAATTATTGGCTGCTGGTTGCTTGCAATCTCCAACCCAATAGTAAGGCATCTATTCCGTTTTAAATAGTCAGATATTAGTGACTGAAAAAACATTAAAGATTCAGGATGCTTGTGTGTCTCACCAATAATAGTGACGCTACCTGATTTTATTTTGTTCAGAATATTAATCTCACTTCCAGCGTAAGAAATAGCAGGAAGTGAGATAAGAAGAATATTACTGATTAATTTTAGCAAGTATATAAAATGCACTGTTTTGGTGTTTAATTGATACTTATTTAGTGTGTTTTTAGTGTTAAAACAACACTGTTTTAATGCTATTAATTATCCTGTTCCTGAAGCTCTTTTGCTAATTGCAACATAGCATAACGAACAAAATTTAGCTTGGTTCTACCACTCAAGTTAGTACCTTTTATAAGTTGGTCATACTCATATTCATTAAATGGAACGCTGATAGTTTTAAATTTTCTAGGTAAGTTTGGATCAAGAGTAATTGGCTCATGTTTTTGATCTTCACCATCAACACCAGATGCAAAAGCCTCAATCTGCTCTGCTGTTGGTTCAGGTTTTACACTATTCAAATTAGTGGCTTTTGGTTCTCTA
>Ga0209826_1000482_pt1 | contig 28575 bp, 16 predicted proteins | sample GOMGulsemesocosm_5_FD_184637 | JGI IMG/M metagenome (GOLD analysis project Ga0209826, IMG submission 184637) | Methane-oxidizing microbial communities from mesocosms in the Gulf of Mexico - GOM15C Gulf of Mexico (SPAdes) (version 2) | ecosystem: Environmental > Aquatic > Marine > Cold seeps... | reverse complement strand
AGATTCTAATGGTTTCATATAAGATAAAACACGATTAGCCACAATACGTACATCAGGTCTAACAGAACGAATAAGTTTAACTAAGGCTAGGCCATCTAATGTACCTATTGGATGATTAGCAACTATTATTAAACGCCCTTCAGAGGGAATGTTATCGTAAGATTTTGCAGAAATTTGGTAGCTGAATTTGAAATAATTAAGTAACTTATCTAAAAAAGCAAAGCCACGTAAATGCTGGTTTTTAAGAATAACTTGATTAAAGTCATCTTCGTGTAATAGCTTCTTTATTACTTTTAATACTAATTTGTTATCTTTACTTATATTTAATTCAGGGTACGTTTCTTGTATTATTTTCTCAGTATTAAGCATTAAGTTTCCACTTGGATTTTTATTTATCTCAAGTGTATAGGCCAAATATTTCAGGATTATGAATCTATAGGGCTTGATTAAGTTTTCATGGTCTGTGCATACTCATCAGTTCTAGTATTGTAGGGAGGCTTAAATAAGAAATTACCGTTAAATTAAAAATAATTTCATTTACACTATTTTTCCACTAAACTGGGTAAAGAGAAAGCGAATTAATATCAGGAGTTGTGTGGGTGGATTTAAACAAAGAAATTTTACAAGCCAATATTTTAATTGTTGATGATGAACCTGCCAATGTAACATTATTAAAAAGATATTTACAACGAGAGGGCTATCAAAATATACATACGACAACTGACCCAAGAGAGGTTAATGGTTTATGTGATAAAACAGATTTTGATGCTTTTTTACTAGATATCAGAATGCCAGAAATTAATGGGTTTGAGTTGATGGCTTGGTTAAATAAAAGATATTCAAATAATAATTATTTACCCATTCTGGTATTAACCGCACAAACTGATCAAGAAACCCGAATAAGAGCGTTAAATGAAGGTGCTAAAGATTTTTTAACTAAGCCTTTTGATCGAATTGAAGCGTTAACCAGAATACATAATTTAATTGAAGTGCATTTAATGCATCAGAAATTAAAACAACAGAACGTAAAATTAGAAGAAAAAGTAAAACAACGAACCAAAGAACTTTATCATACACGGCAACAAGTGATTAGGCGCTTAGGGCTAGCAGCTGAGTATCGTGATAATGAGACAGGTAATCATATTATCAGGATGAGTAAATATTCTTATCTTTTTGCTTTGGCTATAGGTTTAACAGAAAAACATGCAGAGTTGATTTTAAATGCGGCACCAATGCATGATATTGGTAAAATTGGTATCCCTGATAGAGTATTACTAAAACCTGATAAATTAAATGCTGAAGAATGGAAAGTGATGCAGAGTCACGTCATGATAGGTGTTGAAATATTATCAGGTGACGATTCAGAATTGATGTTAATGGCAAAAAGAATTGCCTTACATCATCATGAAAAATGGGATGGTACTGGATACCCAGCTGGCTTGAAAGGAGAAGAGATTTCAATTGAAGGTCGAATATGTGCAATTGCAGATGTATTTGATGCATTGCTTTCAATACGACCTTATAAAAAATCCTGGACAGTGGATCAAACCATTAATCTAATCGAAAGTGAAGCAGGAAAGCATTTTGATCCACAAATTGCACAATCAATCAGATTACTGTTACCAGAACTACTAAAAATTAAAGAACAGTTTCCAGATGACTTAGAGGAAGTGTAAATAAAACCATGTAAGGCTTATTTTCTAATCATCTACATGACCTGAACTGAACTGTAATTATTTAAGTATTAATAGTTATTCTAACAGTGTTTTCAAAACTTTAAGCAAATGAGGAAACCTGATAGGTTTAGTAATATATTCATCAAATAAGCCTTCGGCCGATTTTACATCATGTTTCATTACAGCAGCTGAAATAGCAATGATTGGCTTATGCCTGTATTTACTTGTAGCCCTTAGTTTTTTCGTCAACTCCTTACCATTTATCCCTGGTAAATGAATATCCATAAGAATAAGGTCAAAACTTTGTTCCATGGCTAAGGTCCACCCTAACTCACCTGATTGAACCATAAACAAAGTGAAGTTTTTTTGTCTATCAAAAAAAGATTGCATAAGCCGTCTATTGGCTGGATTATCTTCAATATAAAGTACCTTTTTGTTATCATTTGATGTTATAGATTTAACAACAATTGTATTTTTAACGTCTAGTACATTCTCCAGCTTATTTGTTACTTTTGTTGCAAAAGGGAGTTCAAACCAGAAACTAGAGCCTTTATTTTCATCACTATCAAACCCTATAGTTCCATTCATCTTTTCAACTAAACTTTTAGTTACTACAAGACCAATGCCTGTACCTTCAATATTAGATGTTTCTTGGCCTAGACGGTTAAATGCATTGAACAGTTTATGTTTTTGAGTTTTTGAAATGCCAATACCTGTATCGGTAACGGTTATTCTGATCCTATTGTTATTTGCCTTTCTCCAGTTAATAGTAACGAGCCCTCCTTTGGTATTATACTTAATGCCATTAGTCACTAGATTAATGATAATTTGTTTTAACTTGGTATAATCAGCACTGACAAATAAGACTAAATCAGATAAAACATTAATTTGAATATTAGCTTGATCAGCTAAAGGTGCCAGTAAAGATAGTGAGCTATCAATGACATCATTAATTTTAAGAGGCTCGATAGATAACTCAACCTTTCCTGCTTCTATGGCAGATAATTCTAGAACCTCATTAATAAGGTTTAGCAAATGTTTTCCACTAGTTAATATGTATTTGATACTTTCCTGTTGCACTTCTGATAAAGGACTAACCGTATCGCTTTCTAATAGTTGAGCAAACCCCAAAATGGCATTTAGTGGTGTTCTTAACTCATGACTCATTGAGGAAAGGAATTCAGACTTGGCTAAATTAGCTTTGATAGCTTCATTTGTTATTCTTTCATTATCTGCAGCCAATTGTTTTTGTGCTGAGATATTACGCCAAGCAGACAGTATTATCTGCTCATCCTGATAATCGAGTCGGGTTAATAAAACGTCACACCAAAAAGTTGTACCATCTTTTCTACGAAGTACCCATTCAAAATTAATCCTTCCTTTTTGTAAGCATTTAGCAATCATTCTGTCTGATTTTATAGAAGATGACTGCCCATCAGGTTGATATTCGGGAGATATTTTTGACGGATGATTTGGGATTTCATCTTTTGAATTATAGGCGAGCATCTTAATGGCTTCTTCATTAAAATCAGTGAAGTTATGATCTTGAATGATGGCAATACCATAACCTGATTTATCAAATAAAACTTGAAATCGCTGTTTTTCTTGTTCAGTTGCAAGTTGTTCAGTTAAAAGTAAGTTATTAACTTGTGACTGTTTAATTTCCAGGTCTTTGATATGGCTAATATCGGTTTGAATAGCGATATATTCTTCTATTTCCCCTTGATCATTTATATAAGGAGCAATAGTTGATGAAAGCCAATAAGCGTTACCACTTTTGTTTAAATTTCTAATTTCACCATGCCAAACTTTACCATTAGTGATTGTTTGCCATAATTCTTTATAAAAAGAGTCTGGATGAAAATCTGATTTTAATAGATGGTGATTATGTCCCAATAGCTCACTCTGTGAGTATTGGCTAATTTGTGTCATATTGTCATTGGCATACTTGATGTTACCTTTTTCATCACAAATACTAACAATTGCATGGTGATCGAGAATACTTTTCTGGAATAATAATTGTCGTCTAGATTTCGACAGCTTATCCGCCATTTGATTGATAGAAATACTAATACTACGCATTTCATCCTGAGTGTTTAAATGTATTCGAGTTTCTAAATTACCTTTAGAATAATCATTAATAATTTGACTTATATGATTAATATTCCCCATTAATGCCTTATATAAGGCGAACATAAAATAACAGGTCAAGAGTAATAAACTGACAGCAATTGCCACTGCTGTATTGAGAGTTAAGACAGCCTCGTCAATACGTTGTTTAAGATGATTTTTCAGATCTGGGACGATAGGATTATGTATTAATCTATAAAGGGCATCAATATTTGCCGTTATTTCAAGCCAGAAATCATAGGATACGGTATCGAATTGTTTACTGTATATATCATTATTCAGCCGGTTAATCACCGTTTCCCTTTCTTTTACTAATCGTAAATAAACAGAATCTGTCTGATTTGCTAAATGTGGTGAATAGAGACTTACTTTACTCAGATTATGTTTTAAAGCCCTTATTGAATGCTCAAGTTGAGCTTCTAATATGATTAATTCACGTTTTTTTCTCTCAGATAACTGTTTGTTTGCAAGTACCGTTAATACGGTCGCTCTAATCCTACCCATACTTTCAGTAGTACCTGGAATATCTTTGAGTAAAATTTCAATCATATAATAAGATGAAATATCACCATTGGTAATGAGCAAATAATGATCTGCTATTACTGTTGTTAATAAAAGCAATTGTCGAATAAAAGAGGTATGAGCATTAAATTCAACCTCAGTATCAATAACGGTAAAAAGTTGATGATCTTTTTTGATCTTTTCCCATAAGTTACTCAAATCATCTACTGCCAGTATTAGCGTTTCAGAATCCAGAGAATTAATTAAAGAATAAAAAGCACTGTCAATTTCCTGTTCTTTATTAAGATGAAGATCTGAAAATGTAAAGTTAGTACTATCACCTAAATTAGCTACAGATAAGCCTCGATATTGTTGAGCAAGTTGAATGAGATTATTTAACGCAACAATTTTTTCAACACCTTCTAATTGTATTGTTGAATTGACAATAACTTTATTTAGTTGAAGATGTAGGGCGACAGATAGAAAGATAATGATAGATATAATAATAGAGCCCAAAAATAAAAGTTTTTTGGAATAACTCAACTTATTCATTAATATTATTGCGGGTATAAATATTCTATTCATCAAAACGGCTCAAATTATATGTTTAAGGAACCTCTGACCAAGTTATGAGATAGTAGCCCATGTTCAGCATTCATGCGAATCAATATAATACAGATAACAGGGTTATCTTAACTAAATTCTAGACTATGCTAATAGTAAGTTTTTAAGGCTGTTAAATATAATTATATTTACTGCATCAAAGAGTACTAATGAATTGATCATTAGAGCAAAAGAATACAGTTCCAATTAAAGTATGTTAGTTATGAATTCATCCAATTTCAATAAAAAATATAAGATATTTATTCAAATAGTTTTTGCTATTTTTGTTGTTGTTTCCCCAACAATTAGTTTTTCTATAGAACAGCAAATAAAACCTACATATGAAACAGTCAACTTACAATTAAAGTGGCTGCATCAGTTCCAATTTGCAGGCTATTACGCAGCGAAAGAGAAAGGCTTTTATGCCGATGAAGGCCTTGATGTTCAAATTCATAAACGAACTCTCGATATTAATGTAGTGGACCAGGTGATATCAGGTCGTGCTGATTATGGTATTGGTGATTCTGGTATATTAGCCGACTATGCTAATGGCAAAGCTATTAAAGTGTTAGCGGTCATTTTTCAGCATGATCCTCTAGTGTTTATTAGTAAACAATCCTCAGCTATCGTCAGCCCTTATGAGATGGTTGGTAAACGCATCATGTTCGATAAAACAGGCAGAGACAGCGCACCCTTAATTGCTATGTTACATGATGCAGGCCTTACTGATGATAGTTTTAGTTTTATTAAACCAACGATGAATTCCAATGCATTAATCAATAATGAAACTGATGTTATGTATGCTTATGTCAGTGATCAGCCTTATCAATACAAAAAAAAGGGGATTGATATTAATATCATCAATCCACAAAATTACGGCTTTGATTTTTATGGTGATTTACTTTTTACCAGTCAAGCTGAATTATCAGCTTACCCAGGTCGAGCTGATAAATTTAAAAGAGCATCTCTTAAAGGCTGGCAGTATGCACTTGAGCATTCCGAAGAAGTTATCAACATAATTCTGGATAAGTATAATACTGCGGCTGATAAAGAAGCATTGCGCTATGAAGCAAAGGTTATGCGTAAATTGATTTTGCCTCAAACTATTGCACTTGGAAATATTGAAGTGAGTCGATTACGTCGAGTTGCTGATACTTATTCCAAATTAAACATCAGCAAACCTTTAACTGATAGTGAAATACAGGGTTTTATTCATCAAGGCATAGATGATTTAAATTTATCACAGCAAGAACTTGACTGGCTTGCCAATCATCCTGTCATTCGTGTTGGTATTAAAACTGATTTTGCGCCTTATGAGTGGGTTGATAAGCATGGTGTACATATGGGCCTTGCAGCTGATTATATGTCTTTACTTGAACAGCGACTGGGGATGAAGTTTGAGTATATTAGAGGTAAAAATTGGTATGAAACGGTACAAATGGCAAAACGGGGTGAGTTAGATCTATTGGCAAATATGACCCAATTACCCGAACATGATGCATACTTTAATTTTTCTAAATCTTATGCGGTTAGCCCTGTTGTTATAGTTAGTACAGAAGAAGTTGGACATATTAATTCATTAGATGTATTGGCTAATAAAACGATTGTAGTCATAAATGCTTGTTTCAGGGTTGATTGGTTGAAAAAACATTATCCTGAAATAAACTTAATTTTTGTTAATAACTCTCGGGAAGCATTACAACAGGTAGCAACTGGTAATGCAGATGGTTTTATTGCTGATGCAACACATGCTTCATATATTATTAAAAAAACTCATTTATTTAATTTACATTTTGCCAGCACTACTCTTGATGTCAATCGTTTTCGAATAGCGACAGTAAAGTCTCAACCAGAATTAACGTCTATCATAAATAAAGTGCTAGCTAGTATCAGTAACCAGCACAAAAAATCAATAACAGATCAATGGCTAGAATTAAAAGAAGTAAAAGGCATTCATTTTGAGAAATTAATCAAATATATTATTGCTTTAGGTATTTTGTTTGCTATTTTTAGTTACTGGATTTATCGTTTGAGACAGTCAGAAAAAAATCTGATCGAACAGGATAAAAAAATGACAGCCATTTTTGAAGCCTCAAATGATGCTATTTTTTTGCTTAAGGATAAAACAATATTTGATTGTAATCGACGAGCAATTAAGCTTTTTCGGATGAATAGTAAAGATGAAATTATTGGTAAACGAGTTGTTAACCTTTTCACTAAACATCTAACAGATGATCAAAGTGCTGATTTCATTATTAATAAGCATATTAAAAAAACTTTGGCAGAAGGTGTTAGTCATTTTGAATGGTTATGTAGACGATGGAATGATAATTATTTTGCTGCAGAGATACAAATATCAAGTTATAAATATAACAAAGAACAATTATTATTGTTGTCTGTACGTAATATTACTGAACGAAAGGAAATAGAACAAAGAGAATATCAGCAGGAACAAGCCCTGCAAACAGCAAGACAGAAGCAAATAACCATTAACCAGGAGTTGGCTTTTCAGAAAGATGCATTAGACCAACATTTAATAGTTAGTATTACTGATGTAAAAGGAAAAATAGTATACGTTAATAATAAATTTAGTGAGATCAGTGGCTACAGTAAAAAAGAACTTCTGGGGCAAAACCATCGTATAGTTAAATCAGATGAACATCCCCGTGAACTTTTCGTTGATATGTGGAGAACTATCGCTAATGGTGGTATTTGGCAAGGCGAGGTAAAAAACAAAGCCAAAGATGGATCTTTTTATTGGGTACATGCAACCATAGTTCCTCAATTAAATGATCAAGGTAAGCCTATTCAATATATTGCTATGCGTACTGATATCACTCAATTAAAAGAGTTACAAACAACAAGCCATATAGAAAGTGAATATGCACTGATCAGAGCAAAAATATCACATATCTTACAAGGACAGGAGACTCTAAAACAACGAATAAAACAATCTTTAAGTGTTTTAGTGCAAGTTGATGAACTGCATTTACAAAATAAAGCGGGGATTTTTTTAATCCCTATAGGTAATCAAGATTTGACCATGTATGCAACACACGGCACTTTTACTGAAGAGTTTCTTACTAAAGAACAATGTATTAAAGCGGGTGATTGTTTATGTGGCCGTGTGGCTGTTAGCGGTTATTTAAAAATATCTGATAATTGTTTTACTGATCATGAACATGAACATACATTTGAAGGAATGAAAGCTCATGGGCATTATATTGTCCCGATTAAGTTTGCTGAAGAAATATTAGGGGTATTATTTATTTATACCGACCCTAATCCATCAAGAGAACCTGCTAGATTAAGCCTATTAACTCAAATTGCTGGGTTATTTGGCTTAGCAGTTGCTAACGATAGAATTAATAAAGCATTAACTCAACAGATAGATGAGGCCAATAAAGCCAATAAAGCCAAATCTGAATTTCTATCCTCAATGAGCCATGAACTAAGAACCCCATTGAATGCCATATTAGGCTTTGGACAACTATTAGAAACTGATGATGAAACACCTTTGACAGAAATCCAAAAAGAAAGTGTAGATTATATTCTAAGTAGTGGAAATCACTTATTGGCGCTCATAAATGAAATATTAGAATTATCTGCTATTGAAGCTGGAAAAGTAGACCTTTCTGTTGAGCCAGTTAATTTAAAAGAGTGCGTGGACGAAAGTTTATTATTAATCGCTAATAACGCCACACAAAATAATATTGAAATTAAACTCTTAGGCAATAATAATGAAATATTTGTATTAGCTGATTACATTAAATTAAAACAAATCCTGTTAAATCTGATGACAAATGCAATTAAATACAATAGGAGTGGAGGATCAGTAAGCATAGATTGGCAAAATATTGGCGATGAAAAGGTTAGGTTATCAGTCAGCGATACTGGAATCGGTATTTCAACATTTAATCAACACAAGGTGTTCCGTGAGTTTGATCGTTTGGGTAAAGAAAATTCAGCTATTGAAGGGACGGGGATAGGTCTGCTAGTGACTAAAAATATTGTTGAATTAATGGATGGTTCAATTGGATTTAATAGCGTTGAAAATAAAGGGTCAACCTTTTGGGTTGAACTCCCAGCCCCTGTAAAAATTGAAAATGCGACTGCAGAAAATAGAATAATGGGGAGTCATGAGATAGACGAATTATTATGGACTAAAAATGATAAAGGAGCTTCAGTTTTAACCAAGAAAATACTTTATGTTGAGGATAATCCAGCCAATAGACAATTAATTCAAGCTTTTTTTAACAAACAAAATGACTATGTATTAGAAATGGCTGAGACAGCTGAAATTGCATATCAAAAATTATCTGATCAAGTTTTTGACATTATACTGATGGATATACATTTACCTAAAATGAGTGGTATTGAACTGGCTAAAATTTTGAAGGAAAATGAACAGTTTAAACAGTTACCAATTATTGCGCTGACTGCTGCTGCAATGATCCATGATATTGATAATTCAAGTGATTTATTCGATAGTTATATGACCAAGCCTATTGATTTTCAATTATTATCAGACACTCTAAAAAAATATTTAGAATAGATAGGTAAAAGGGTTTGTAGCTTGCTTATTACCAACTATACTCAACGGTTAGAGTGCAAAATATTATTAACAATTAATCTATGAATCCTATGCCTTTAAAAACAGACTTGCCCGTCATAGTGTTTTCTTTTTTTCTTTGTACCTCACTTGCAAATACCACTGAGTTAACGAACGACTTGGCCCAGCTTGGCAAACAACAAAAACAATTAATTAAGTTAAATCTAAATGATTTACTCAATTTACAAGTGACATCAGTTAGTAAAAAACCGCAAAAAGTTTCAAAATCAGCTGCAGCAATATTTGTAATTACTCATCAAGATATTAAAAGGTCAGGCGTAACTAGCATTCCTGAAGCCTTACGTATGGCTCCAGGAATTGATGTGGCTAAAATTGATGATAATAAATGGGCTATATCTGCACGTGGTTTTAATGGTCGTTTTGCCAATAAATTATTAGTACTCATTGATGGGAGATCTATTTATACTCCTTTCTTTTCAGGTGTTAACTGGGATGTGCAAGATACTCTACTCGAAGATATAGATCGTATTGAAGTGATTCGTGGTCCTGGTGCATCGCTTTGGGGAGCAAATGCAGTTAATGGCGTCATTAACATTATTAGTAAAACAGCTGCTCAAACCCAAGGTGGGTATGTTATGGCTGGCGGTGGATCTACGGAAAAAGTTTTTGGTGGCTTCCGTTATGGGGGGCAGATTAATAAGTCAATGAGCTACCGACTATACAGTAAGTATTTTGAGCGTGAAACCGATGAAGACTGGCGTATGGGACAGGGTGGGGGGCGTCTGGACTGGAACATAACAAAAACTGACAAACTTACCGTACAAGGGGATGTATATCACGGAGATACTGGAGATGTGGTCAATGAACCAAGTATAACAGTTCCTTACAATACTTTTATCCGTAGCAAAACTAAATTAACGGGTGGCAATATTATATTACGCTGGAATAAGCAGTTAGGCGTTGATGAATCAACTGCATTACAAATTTATTATGATTACATTGGTAATGACACTTATGAAATGCGTTTGGAGCACAGTACTTTAGATATAGATTTTCAGCATATTTTATCGTTAAATGACAGTCATGATTTTAGCTGGGGAGCAAACTACCGTTTTGTCAGTACAGATATAGAAAATTCTTTTATAATCACATCAGACGCCCCACGAACAGATACTCATTTAGTGAGTCTTTTTGCACAAAATGAATGGGAAATAATGCAAGATGAACTTATCTTTACCTTAGGTTCAAAAATTGAGCATAATGATTTTAGTGGTTTTGAAGTTCAACCCAGTGCTCGAATTTTATGGACACCCACGGCTGAACAATCACTTTGGGCCAGTGTTTCCAGAGCAGTTAGAACATCATCACTGTCTGAACAAGGTGGTGTTATTAATCAGCAAACCCAAGAGCCTTCAGCAGCTTCTGGCGGCCTCCCTGTGCTAGTGTCTATAATGGGTGGTATTGGTGATGCATCAGAAGAATTAATCGCTTATGAAATAGGTTATCGAATTAAGCCTATTGATGAGATATCAATTGATATAGCTGCTTTTTACAATGTTTATAATAATTTACGTAATTTTGACCTAGGTAGTGCTGACCTCGTAGGAGCAACACATTTTATTCAAACTATTGAAACTCATACTGATTTATCAGCTGAAAGCTATGGTGCTGAATTAGCTTTATCCTGGAATGTACTGGATAATTTACATATTAATGCGAACTATAGTTATATTCAAATGCAACTGCATGCAAAAAATGGTGATAGTGATTTTTCTGAAAATGCTGAAAACCAAACACCTCATCATAAATTTTCAATAAGATCTTCATTAAATATAATGCCTTCAATGGATTGGGATTTATGGTTACGTTATGTAGATTCCGTGCCTGATTTTCAAATCCCAAGTTATATAACCATGGATACTCGCCTTGCTTGGCGGCCAGCTAAAGCAATAGAACTTTCAGTGACAGCACAAAACCTTTTAGACTCACAACACCCTGAATTTGGTAAAGATATTATCGTGTCACAGCACCGTGAAGTAGAAAGAGGCATTTATGGAAAAGTAGAATGGCGCTTTTAAGTTTTAGGAGGGCTTTATTTAAAATTATTTTTGTTGTTTTTTTAATACCAATAACAACAGAAGCAGCATCTTTGGATCAAGTTAAAATGGCTTTTTTATTTAACTTTGCTCAATATGCGAGTTGGCCTAAGTCGTCTTTTCCGTCAGCTAAAAGCCCCTTTACTATTTGCCTGAATGCAACCCCCGATTTGATAACACTTTTACAGGTCACCGTTCAAGGGGAAGTATTAAATGGCAGGCCATTCAAGATTATTGACGTATCAAAACAAAAAAAACCAGATAATTGTCATATTTTATATATTAGTAAGTTAATAAGTAGTAACATGATGAGTAAGGTTGAAACAGCAACCCTTTTAGTTAGTGATCAGGACGGTTTTGCTATTCAGGGAGGAATGATTGAATTACAACAGCAAGACCAACATTTAAAACTGCTGATAAATTATAAAAAAGTTATCGAAGCAGGCTTAAGTATTCGTTCTAATCTATTAACTCTTGCAATCATTGTGGAATAGTAAATACATCCCTTGTTAAGTAAACTCTTTATGAAGCAATCCCACTTATCTTTTAAAATAAAACTAAGGATAGTTATTTTATCAGTCAGCATTATGAGCCTAGTGCTAGCTTTAGTTAGTATTGGTTTTTTTAATGTAAAGAAAAATCAACAACAATTACTTGATAATATTGAAATACTTTCAAAATCGACGATATATAATGTAAAACCCACCTTAACATTTAATGATTCCATTTCAGCAAAAAAAATACTAAACAGCCTAAATGTTTCCCAGGATATATTAACGGCTACATTATTTGATGATCTTGGTAATACTTTTGCACAATATCAGGCACTTTCACTGCTTGAGTCTCTGCCAGCCATAGATAATACAAAAAAAGGCTACTTTTTTAAGGAATATTTAGACTATAACTATATTGAATTCTATCAGCCAATAAAGGTAAATAAAAAACAGATAGGACTATTAGTTATTCAGGCGAGTCAGGAAAAAATCTCCGCAGCACTAAAAGAATATCTGTTGATTTCATGTGCCATTATTATAGTTGCACTGCCAATTATTCTTGTTTTAAGTGAATTCCTTCAAAGAATGATTACCAGGCCCATCATGACCTTGAGCCAAGCAATTCATGATATTCAAAAACAGGCAAATTACTCAGCCAGAGTTAAAGTAAGTAGTAAAGATGAAATTGGTGATTTAATTATCGATTTTAATAAAATGTTAAGTATCCTCGAATCCCGAGATCAACAATTAATTGACTATCAAGTAACTCTTGAACAAAGAATTGAAGAAAGAACTCAAGACCTGTTAGTTGCTAAAGAGATTGCTGAGAAAGCGAACCTTGCTAAATCAGATTTTTTATCCAGTATGAGCCATGAGTTACGAACACCGATGAATTCGATTCTAGGATTCTCTCAATTAGTTGAAATGGATGAATTAACACCTCAACATAAGGAAGCTAATGATGCAATTCTCAAAGCAGGATATCATTTATTAGATTTGATAGATAAAATCCTTGATCTTTCTAAAATAGAATCAGGACATCTTGAACTAAATAAGGATGTCTGCTCGTTACATATTATTTTGGTAGATTGTATTAATTTAATTAAACCACTGGCTGATAAAAGAGGAATTTCAATTATATGCCATTTTGATGAGTACAATGATGTTGAATTAGAAGTCGATTTGATCCGTTTAAATCAGGTTATTATTAATTTATTATCTAATGCGGTTAAATATAATCGTCTAGCAGGAACAATTACTCTGGAAAATGAAAAACTAGAAGATAAAGTTAGGATAACAGTCACAGATACTGGAAAAGGACTTTTGAAGGAGCAAATGGGAAAAGTATTCCAGCCCTTTGAACGATTGGACGCTGTCAATTCAGCTATTGAAGGTACTGGCGTAGGATTAACTATCTGCAAGAAAATAATCACTGCCATGAATGGTGATATCGGGGTATATAGTACGATTGGGCAAGGGACTTCTTTCTGGATTGAAATCCCTATTAAGTAACAACAAATATACTCATTTTTCACGTATGGCTTTTCTTAAGAAAAATAAATTATTTTTAATACTCAGTCTGTTAATTGCTCTAATTAGTGCTGCTTTTGTTTTCTTGATATTTATTCAAGATCAACAACGGATGAATGCAGAGCAATTACAAAGTGCCAAAAATTATTTTTCAGCATTTGATATTGCTTATCAGGTAAGTCAAGAAAACATGTTACAGGTTTCAAGTATTTTTGCTAATGATCGTGTTGTTAAAGAACTATTTCTTAAAGGGAAGCGTGCAGTTGCAGCGGAGGGCGGCGGTGCAGGAGGAGCAGAATCTCAAATAATCAGAGATCAATTATACGATGAGGTTGCAGATAACTGGCAACAGTTCACCAAAAAATTTCATGCGAGACAACTACATTTTCATTTAGGACCAGGGTCCACTTCTTTTTTACGGATACATAAACCGCTTAAATTTGGCGACAATATGGATACCGTGCGTTATACCATTGTTGATAGTAATAAATTACAGCAACCAGTTTCTGGCTTTGAAACAGGTAGAGTTTATTCTGGAATACGGGGGGTAAGTCCTGTTTTTGCTATTAATAAAAAGGGGGAACAAGAACATATTGGGGCGGTAGAGGCAGGTAACTCATTTGCTATTGTACTCAAAAATTTCAGCTCAAAATTAAAAATGAATTCAGCTGTATTTTTATACGAAAGTCATTTACAAAGAAATGTATGGCCAGATTACTTGCAACAAATTTTAAAGAAAACGCCATCGATTAATGGACTCGTTTTAGAACAGACAACAGCGGATGAAATTAAACAATTAGTTGTACTTGCTAAAGATTCTGATAACAGTGCTATTGATAGTACTTCAAATATTAAAGTCAAGGTTATTAAACTAGATAAGCATTATTATCTATATGCAACTCGCCCTCTGAGAGACTATTTAGGCAGTCAGCATTTAATGTTACCCGATGCAGGACAAATTGTTATTTGGGGGGATATTTCTGAAGTTTACAATACTTTTAATAAACATCTGTTAAATAGTATTTATTATGTCTGCACTGCTTTTTTATTAATTATAAGTCTAATTTATTTGACAATTCAATTAGTAAACCGTCGATTAAAGACGGTTATTATTAGACAAACCTCTCAAATAGAATCAAGATCATTTGTTTTGGAACAATTGGCTAATGGTGTATCAATTAGCTCAATTCTTGAGTCATTTATAAGAAAAATTGAACAAGCTGATACGTCGATATTAGCGAGCATCCTATTGGTAGACAAAGAAGGGAAACATTTGATCATGGGGATTGCCCCTAGTTTGCCTAGTTTTTATACCCAAGCTATTAATGGCCTTGGAATTGGTGATGGAGGTGTGAGTTGTGGGACTGCTGCCTATACCAGGAAACGGGTTATTATTGATGATATTCAGTCAAATCCAAACTGGAAAGGGTTTAAAGACCTCGCAGCTAAAGCCCATCTGAAATCCTGTTGGTCTGAACCTATTTTAGGTCTAAATAATCAATTGTTAGGCTCATTAGCTATTTATCACCTACAACCTAAGACTCCTAATGTAGAAGATATAAAAATGTTAGAGGCTTCATCTCGACTGATTGCTTTAGCTATTGAACGAAATCAAATAAATGAAAAGCTTCGTTTGTCATCTCGAGTTTTTGAATCAACGCATGAAGCCATTATGATCACCGATGCTAATGTAAACATTATTGATGTAAACCCGGCTTTTAGCAAAATAACAGGATATAAATATGATGAAATACTTGGACAAAATCCCAGTATTTTAAGTTCAGGCAAACAAAGCCCAACATTTTATGCCGAGATGTGGAAATCAATTGAAGAAAAGGGCTTCTGGCATGGTGAACTTTGGAATTACAGGAAAAACTCTGAACTGTTTTCTGAAGTGCTTAATATTTCAGTATTAAAGGATAATAGTGGGAAAGTATCTCATTACGTTGGTGTATTTTCTGAGAACACCATGTTTAAAAAATTACAACACAAACAGCATCGTGAACGTAAAAATGCAAGTTTAAGGGCAAACCTTTCTCATACATTGCAACAGGATTATTCTTTTAAACAACGGATAGAAAAGGTGCTTTCCATTTTATGCCAGTTTAATGATTTAAAAGTACAACAACAAGCGGGTATTTTTTTGCTTTCTGATGAAGGAAGTACACTTAAAATGTTTGTCACTCATGGAAAATTTTCTGATGAATTTATCTTAAAAGAACAATGTATTAATATTGGCAGTTGTTTATGTGGGGGGGTTGCCGATAGTGGTTTGTTAAAAATTTCAGATGATTGTTTTACTGATCACAACCATGAACACAGTTTTGAAAATATGGTTGCTCATGGTCATTACATTGTTCCTCTTAAATATGCAAATAGAGTTTTGGGTATATTATTTTTATATACGGAACCGTATCCTTCAAGAGAACCAGAAAGGATAGAGTTACTTTCTAGTATTGGAGAAATTATTGGTCTGGCTATCTCTAATGAACAAGCTCATGAAGCTTTACGAGAAGAAAAGAAAGTTGCAGAAAAGGCTAATAAAGCCAAAACTGAGTTTCTATCTTCAATGAGTCATGAATTAAGAACGCCTTTAAATGCAATTCTGGGTTTTTCGCAGCTATTGGAAAGTGACCCTGAATATCCATTAAATGAAATTCAACAAGAAAGTGTCGATTATATTTCCTCAGGGGGCAAACATTTATTAAATCTTATTAATGAAGTATTGGAGCTTTCTGCTATTGAGGCGGGTAAAATTAATATTTCTATTGAAAGTATAAATTTAAGAAATATTGTTAATGATTGTTTATTATTAGTTCAAAACACAGCAACACAAAAGAATATAACAATTAATATATTGAATGATGATCAAGATACTGTATTACAAGCTGATAATACAAAATTTAAACAAGTATTGTTAAACTTGTTCAGTAATGCTATTAAATACAACAAAGATAATGGTTCGCTCAATATTGACTGGAGTTTGGTTGAAAATCAAAATCTGGTTAATATAAGAATTATAGATACAGGCTTAGGCATATCAAAAGATAACCAAGAAATAGTTTTTTCTCCATTCAATAGACTTGGAAAAGAACACTCTGTAATTGAAGGAACGGGGATAGGGTTAGTTGTTACCAAAAACTTGGTTGAATTGATGGATGGCACTATGGGTTTTAATAGTGTAGAAGGTGAAGGCACAACGTTTTGGATTCAATTACCTTTATTAGAAAGTCCAAATAAATTGAATATATAAAAATATTATATTGTATGTTCTTCTGCAGCCCAATAGGCCATTGATATTGTCATCTAACTACATTAAAAAAACAGTCCTAAGATTTGAGACAGAAGAGAATAAAAAAGGTACTAAAGATAGTAGTATTTACTCCTCTGCAGCAAAATTAACAATTTCTTTTAACTTAATATTCATCTTTTTAGCAAATTTATTAAGCCGTTTGTTATTAGTATTAACGGGTAACAAGTGGGTTTTAATGATCGTTTTACCCTTAAAATCATACGTTACAACATTACAAGGCATATAACTAACTGCGTGAGGGGAGAGCTGTAACAGTGTTTTTGCATGAGTTAAATTACAAAACTGTACGGTATCATAATTAGGAAAGTCTCTTGACCCTCTATCTCTAATCACTTTTCCAACCTTACTGTGCCCAGTAATACGAAAGTTATGCTCTGCAATAGCTATTTCCAATTCTGCTAATACATCATCATAAGGTTTTAACGTTTCAGCTTGATAATAATGAATAACCTCAGTTGTTGTAGCAGGTATTTGAGACACGCAACCGGTAATAAGGAGTAAAATTAGCGTATTGAATAATTTAAATAACATGCTTTTAGTAATAAATAGATGATAAATAATCAGAAAAATGTGACGGGTGTTGTGCTGGCAGGTGGTTTGGCACGGCGCATGAACAATCAAGATAAAGGATTAATTGATTATCATAACAGACCTATGGTTAGTTATGCTGTTGATGCAATGTCTCAAGTTGCTTCAACCGTTTTTATTAATGCTAATCGTAACTTATTAGACTATAAAGGTTTTGGGTATCAAGTTATTTCTGACCAAACGGATAGTTTTGATGGGCCGCTAGCAGGTATTTTAGCTGCAATGAATCATACTGAAACTGATATTTTATGTATTATGCCATGTGATTCACCCTTAATAAGGGCTGGGCACTTAACTAAACTAATATCAGCATTAATAGATAATAATGCTGATATTGCTGTGGCTTTTGATGGGGAACGTATTCATCCAGTATTTTTAGCTTTAAAACCATCATTACAGACAAGTTTAACTACATATTTACAGCAGGGTGACCGTAAAATTGATTTATGGCTGTTTCAGCATAATGTTATTAAAGTAGATTTCAGTAATGAGGCTAATGTTTTCTTAAATATTAATACTTTATCTGAATTAAATGCGATGGAGAAAAGCAAGGATGACTGAATATATAAAGCCTGAAATATCAGATGCAGGTTTAGGCTTTTCTAAATCTGTTATTGGTTTTGATGAATTAGGAAATGAAAGACAACTTGAGTTGGTCGGTGAGCGCGCTTTAACAATTTATGTTGATAAACAAGAAATTGTTACGTTGATGACGATGGGGACACATCCAGAACTGCTTACTTTAGGTTATTTAAAAAACCAGGGGTTTTTTGAATCGATTAATGAAATTAAAATTGTTCAAGTCGATTGGGAGACCGAAGCCGTCGCTGTGGTTACTGCAAAAAAAAATTCTGATTTTTCAAAGCAAATGGAACGGAGAACAGTAACAACTGGATGCGGCCAAGGGACTGTGTTTGGTCGCTTAATGGATAAGTTAAAAGATATTACCGTTGCAAAATTAGTGATTAAACAATCTGTTATTTACGGTTTGTTAGATTCTTTAAGGCATCATAATGAGGTTTATAAAAAAGCTGGGGCGGTGCATGGTTGTGCTTTATGTACTGGAAGCAAAATTGATTTTTTTGTAGAAGATGTAGGCAGACATAATGCCGTTGATTCTATTGCCGGTTATATGTGGCTAAATAATATCTCTGGTGATAACAAGATTTTTTATACCACGGGGCGGTTAACATCTGAAATGGTAATCAAGGTCGCTCAAATGGATATTCCAATTTTATTATCTCGATCTGGCGCTACTCAAATGGGGTTAGATATGGCTAAGCAATCAGGGGTTACTTTAATTTCTAGAGCTAAAGGAAAGCATTTTATGGTGCTTAATGGTGTGGAAAATATTGAGTTTGATAGTTAACCCACGCTGGAGTGTTGGAACAATGGGGTTATTTATTGCGAACTACCTAAGCTGTATTCATTCATAATATATCTAAGTTTAATGCAAATTTCTAAATATCTCACTAAAATTAAATCTGGAGACCCTCTAAATTTTGATAGCTTTAAGAAGCAAATTCTTAAACAGGGCTTTAATGACGAAACGCTATTTGAAATTTTTGAAACTGAGAAAAAATCATCCTCAAGTTGCTGGGTTAAAATATTGGATCAACAGCAGTTTGCTCAACTGCTAATTGATTTTCCTGAACATAATATTCAAGATAGAGTCTCTGCAGCTAAAGCTGGAAACAGTCATCAGCATGCGGTTAGCCAGGCAATGATTATTCTTTGGTCTGCGCAGAGCCATCACCCGATTGTTGTATTGAATAATAGGGATAACATTAACTCACCTGTTACTTTATCGAAACGGCTGCTTATTATTGAAAATCAGGAAAACTTTGTTCAAAAGCAACGTACACTCCACTTTCTTCAACAACAATTTACTGATTTTAACGACGAAAATTTTGATATTGCACATGGAGCAGGAAATGCGATTAGTAACCGTTTGAATAAAGCTTTCTTTAAACAATATCAGCAAATTGACTGTTTGTTAGACCTGGATATAGGAGGGTTAGAGATTTTTAAAAATTTAAGCAATTTAACCCAGCATTCAAACCTTAATTTTCTACTCCCTCCTTGTGCAGATAAATTATTAGCGCAATCTAAAATAAAGTTACAAGAAAAACATTTGCGGGTATTACGACAATATCATCAGCAATATCCTTTGTTACGCCCGGTTATTGAGTTGATGATTAAGCAGCAAAAAATGCTAGAACAAGAGTTATATTTATAAAGGACAAACAATGGAAAATTTGGCACTATTTGAGGAAAAAATATCATATTCAGTTAAAAAACTGATTGCCGTCAATTCAATTAGTTACTGCTATGTTGAGTTAGCGATTGATCAACACTGCGCCTTGTTTGGCCGCAATAATATCGGTAAAACATCACTACTGAATGCATTGAAATTACATTTTTTTCCTGAGATTAGTTTTAATGACAGTAAACAAAAATTTGCTTTTAAATCCTCTAAAGGTGAGCTCTATTCCAGTGAAGACAGCTATCGTTATTATTTTCCTAGTGAAAGTAGTTTTTTGATTTTAGAAGCAGAAAATATTCATGGAAGTTTTTGTCTGATTTTATTTAAGTCTAATCATAGCTTTGGCTATCAACGTTTGGCTTTACCTTGTGAATATAATAAAATTAGGCAACATTTTTGGGATGTTAATCAGCTTGAAATTAATAAAGGGTTAGGCTGCCCCGTCTCTGATTTAGGTCTTGCAAAAATACAATTACTGTTTCAGCAGTATAAGAAGCAAGGTGCTGTTATTTTAAAAAGCACTAAAGAAATTAAGGAACGCTTATTTAATCACAGCCCCATGAATAGGGAGAAGGGGCGATACTGTTTAGTGCCATTGAAAAATGGGGGTAGGGAACGTGAGTTAAGCGCATTCCGTCAGTTGATGAACTTTACTTTTGAAATAGCTAAGACCGAGACTAAGGGCTTAACATCCACCTTTGCCACTATTATTGAAAGCGGTAAAATTAAAGTACGGGATGAATTACATCAGGATTTACAGGAAATTCTAGATGAATATGAAGAATTGCGAGAAACCCAAAATAAATTGAAAGCAGTTGCAAATTATAGTGACAAGTTTAATGACTTAACTGAAATGCAACGGAATTTTAACCATCAACTGAATAGTTTTTCTAATCAGTTTTCAGCTTATTTATTATTTCTGGGAGAACTTAACAAAAGCTTAAAACAGCAGTTTTCTCCTGTTGAATCTGATGTTAAAACCCTGATTACTGAAAAAAAGGAATTGGTTAAGTTAACGGGTAAGCAAAGTGAATTAAGGAGTGGGTTTGATGGTCAGTTGGTGGTATTAAAAAAAGGACTTAAACAACTGGATGAGCAAGCTCATCGTTATCAGTTGATACAAAATGATAACCCCCATATTAGCATCAATGAAATTGAAGCTATTTTAAAACAACAACGACAAGAATTAGAGACAGACATTGAACAGCTTGAGAGTCGGGAAGCTGCCATTAATGAACTATCGAAGAATGTCAGTAAGCAACAAAGTAAAATCAAATTAAGAGAGGGTAAGCAAAAAGCGATTGATCAACATGAAAAATTATTGATAAGCCAATTAAATGATCATAGTGCGCAAGTGCTGGGTAATATTAATCAACAGTTTTCTGAGATATCCATCAAAGTTGAGGAGGATCAATTATCGGTTATTGAGCAATTTTCAGCGTTATTTTCTATTAATGAGCAACAGTTTGATTTTCTGGGTGAAGCCTTTAGTCATGGAGAATTGAAATCCCCCCAAGATTTTAAGGAGCATACTAAAAGGGATATAGAAAATCTAGATGCTGAAATAAAACAGCTGGATCAAAAGATTACAAAATCAAAGGATATTTCTAAATTATCGGTAGCAGATCAACAAGCTCAACAGCTGACTGTTTATAAAACATTGCAGAACGTTAAAAATGATTTAGTGATTGTTCAATCCATTGAAAAGACCCAAACGGATTGGCAAGCCACCACGAATGAAATTCAACAGATCAATGACCAACAGGGACTGTTGGAAAAACAGCAGGAACAAACAAAAAATGAGCTAACACATAATGAAAGTGTTTATGCACAAGCGAAAGAACAACTAGACTTGTTAGGTAAGCAGATAAAGGAAACCGACGGCCTTTTTCAAAAGCTACAAAATTTAAAAACTGATAAGGTAAAGGTCACTGAAACTTTAGCAATTGAGCGTGTTACCGAGGGTGATATTTCAGAGTTGGCGGAAGACTTAAGTAAGTTAAGCCGTTTAAAGCAAGATGTTGATAATAAAATTAATGAATTTATACAGTGTGGGCATTTCCAACTGCCTGTAGAGCTAGCACATAATAGTTATACGGAGGAGGAACAAGGAAAAATCACAGTTGCTTTAAAGTACACTTTTGCTGCATTACCCGAACAGCAGGACACCTTGGATAGTCGTATTATTGGTCATAATAAAACCACGGGCACTAAAATTTCTGAGTTAACAGGCAATAGAACGCACATCCGCAATTTTGTTAATAAAATTAACAGTCAATTTAAGGGTTACAGAATATCCAATCTACAAGATATTCAAGTCGAAGTTGAACTGGATCATCGTTTTGAAGCGCTTATTAAAGAACTGGATCAGACTAATTTAAATATCACTGATATTCATGACGATGGTTTGTATCAACGCTTAAATGAATTTTGTAATGATTTTTTTAACGGACAGGGTAATCGAGTTCTAGAAATCAGTAAAATCATTAAAAGTGTCAAATACAGTTATAAAAAAGTAAACCAAGATAAACGTGAAGATAAAGACCAAAGTACTGGGACTAATGCGCTGATCAATTGCACCTTGCTGACTATATTACTCAGTGATTTATTGGCTCAGGAAAGTAATTTAAAGATCCCTATTATTTTTGATGAATTTACTTCACTGGATGAGTTTAATCAGGTAACGGCTATTGAAGCGGCAACGAAACATGGTTTTTCCTTATTTTGTGCTTCACCTACGGATACAGCAGAAGTTGTTTCAGTGGTTGACCATTATATTCATCTTGATGATTTTCATGTCAATACACTTTATGATCCAACAGGTGAACGAGATGTAGTGTTTCATGATTTTCAAGAACGCTTATACGATGTTGAAGAGCAGGGTAGTTAATGCATATTGCCTTAGATCGTACCTTGGTATTGCTGATTGAACATAAAGATTTGATGTTCGGTTTTATTGATTATATGGATCAAAATCAGCGTAAAGACATACCGGAGCAAGTCTTTACCAATAGCATGATTGCCAAATTAAATGCTATCGTTAAAAGGAATGAGACAGAACGGTTAAAAGATGCTTTTGATCGAGATAACTTGATTAAATCGGGCATCATTTCTGAATTTAATAAATCACGAGGAACCATTGCGTTTCAACCGGCTGTAATAGAAGTATTTCGTTTGTTTGATAAAGAACGAGTACGAGGTTTACGCAGCGTAGAACTAGAAAACATAAGAGTGCAAATAGACAATGTATTACAACAACATCAGGATTTAAGTTTTTCGACTGATAACATTATTTTTCTTGAACAGCGCGACCATTTATTCGATTTATTACGCCAGGTCAACAGCCAGATACAAAATAATACCGAACATTTAGAGCATGAAGCTGACAGATTATCTAAACGACTCGATCATGACCAAGCTATTTTAACTTTGGATGAATCACAGCAAGTAAAAGAGGTTTTACTTCAGGTTAAAAAGATTTATGACCGTGAGATTATTCCTACTTTAGAATTTTTAAACGCACGGGAATACAGCAAGGTTAAAGCACCATTAACTTTGATAGATGAAATCAGCCGACTTTATGATATTAGGGGCTTTGAAGATGATAGTTATTATATAGACCAATATAAATTATCAATTCTTAGTCATTACAAAGCGGTGGAAAAAGTCAGGCAAACATTGCAACGTTATTTGCACCAAGAGCGACAGCACCGACTCACATATAATGCGATTGAAAAAGCCTATTTGAATCTACAAACACTGACTCAAAGTACATTTACAGAAAATCTAAAAGAAAGGTATATATTTAAACTTTTAGCTGAAAGTGAGCTGTTTTTTAAGGGATTAAAAACATTTTCTTCTGCTCAGGATAGCAAGATTGAATGGCATGAGCGAGAACACAGCCTGTATTTTAATGAATATTTGATTGAGCAAAAGGCTCGACAACGAAGCGAAGCCTTCGCTGAGGTTATCTCTTTTGATAGCAAGCAAAATGCAGATCCAAATAATGCCCTTAAACGACAAATTAGAGCGTTAATTGAACAATGTGAGATAAAGCCCCCTATTAATGATTTATATGCAGAACTACATTGTTTTTTAGTGGCTAATTTATCAAAAGACTATCAACTTCAATACCTTTTGTATGGTGTTAGTTGCTATAAACAACGCATAAAAAAAACGGCTAAAATAAACGTTATTTTCGAACACCCTCAACAACAAATCCATTATAAAAACAAAGTTCTGGAATATAACAAGCGTGAAATAAACGAATGATCACAAACAAACTGAGCCAAACAATTTACAATCAATTGATAAATGGAAAAGTTATCAATAAACAAGCCTATATTACCAAAACCAATGAACTTGAAGAAAACCACTTGTACAACGAAGTGTTCAATAATTTTGATGAATACAGTACCTTGTATCAAAGGATAAATTTTGAATTAGTCCATAAGAACAGCTGTTTTTTCTATATTAGAGAATTAGGTGGGGCTGAGTTAGAAGTGCCAATAACAACAATCAAAGTACAAGCATTACTGATTATTATTGGGCGTGTTTTTACTGAGCAGGGCTATTTATTCGAAGTGTTAACAGACCATCGTGCGGGCGTTAAAATTGATGATCTAATGATAGCGACATCAGAAGAGCGCTATCTGGATATACTGCATACCTGTAAATTATGTAAAACGCGTGGGATTGAAGAGGAAATTAATAATAATTTAGTAGCAAGAGGTCTTATGTTTGTTAACAGCCGTGGCCATTATGTATTAACAGGAGCGGGCGCATCTTTTTTTGATGAGCTAACTGAGGACGATCTTCCTTAGCCATCTCGCAATCAATAAACTACCACTCATCTTATATAAATTAAAATAAAGGGAAATATTAATGTCTACTCGACGATCCTCTTCGCATAGTTTGTAACGGCTCTTATTATGCAGGTTTATTTTTTTAACGGTATTCTAGGTTTAAGTGTTAAGTCTTTGAGTTCAAAATCAATAATTGCTATTTTTGAGCCAGAAAACACGTTAGTACTTATTGAGCATAATAGAATTGTGCTCAATAAGTACTTAATTAATGATTTGTTATTACGCATAAAAGTGTATTTATAATGAAAGTTTAAGGTAATTATTTTCTGTTTTTTATAATATCACATTAATTTCTGGAGGACACCCAATACTTCGCATAATGCATATTATGTTAAATCAATAATAATTAGATAACGACATAGAACACTTTTCCTTTATATCTTTTGATAAATAGTTTAGGAAAAGTATTTTTGATTGATATCTTAAACCTCAATTCCATATTTACTAAACAATGAATATAAAGTTGGGCGAGTAACTCCTAATAATTTTGCAGCATTTGATACATGGTTATTTGAATATGCAAGTGCTCGTTTAATAGCAGCTGTTTCAGCTACTTCTCTAACTTTTTTTAAATTTAAAGGTATTTCTTCCTCAGTATCTTCATCACCTAGATTTAAATCTAAATCTTCATGCGTCAAGATCAAATCATCAGCCATTATTACTGCTCTTTTAATTTTATTTTCTAACTGTCGTATATTTCCAGGCCAAGGATAATTTTCTATTAACTGTGCAGCTTGTTGACTAAAGCCTTTGATATTTTTGTTATTTTCATCACTAAAGCGTTTTAATAAGGCTGTGGCAATAACAATAGCATCTCCATCCCTATCTCTTAATGGAGGAATATCAACTGTGATTTCATTAATACGATAATATAAATCTTCTCTAAACTCACCTTCACCAATTTGTTTCTGGATATTTTGATGAGTAGCACAAATAATACGAACATCGACAGGGATTTCTTCTCGTCCTCCTAGTCGTTCAATCGTTCGTTCTTGAATAAACCTAAGTAATTTAGCTTGTAATGAAAAAGGTAAATCTCCAATTTCATCAAGAAAAAATGTACCTCCCTCTGCATATTCTATTTTTCCTTTAGTCTGCTTGGTTGCTCCGGTAAAGGCTCCTTTTTCATAGCCAAACAACTCACTTTCTAGTAAATTATCTGGAATTGCTGCACAATTTACAGCTATAAAAGGTTTTTTAGATCGATGACTTAAATTATGAATGGCTTTTGCTAAAACTTCCTTTCCAGTGCCACTTTCACCTAATAATAAAGTAGTCACTTCCGTTGGTGCAATTTTTTCTATCATTTTAGACAATTGCTGCATCTTTTCACTAGTTGCGATGATGCCCTGTAATGGTTCCTCAATATTTTTATTTAATATTAAGTTTTCCTTTTGTAATTGTTCCAGCTGAAAAGCACGATCTATAATTAGATTTAAAACATCTAGGTCAACGGGCTTTTGATAAAAGTCATACGCACCCATTGCTACAGCTTTTATGGCGTTGTCTCTTTCATCATTCCCTGTAACAACGATAACTTTTGTTTCTGGAGCCAATTGTAAAATTTCTTTTAATGTTGCTAAACCTTCACTTGCATTCGTAGGATCAGGCGGCAATCCTAAATCTAATGTAACAACACTAGGCATAAATCGTCTTAATGCTGTGATTGCTTCTTCTCTATCACCAGCAATAATTGTTTGATAATCTTCAAAGCTCCATTTAAGTTGTTTTTGTATACCAGGATCATCTTCTACTATAAGCAATACTTTTTTTGTTTCCATATACTTTTCTAAACTTTTACTTTCAATGATATGTATTAATAATAGATCAATTATAAGGATTATTTATTTTACTTAGTTAACTAACAACTAAACTGCTTCTGGTAGAGAGATAGTAAATGTTGTTCCCTTACCTACTTCACTTTTTACTTCAATTTGTCCTGATTGCTGCATAATGTATTCTTGAGTTTCATAAACACCTATGCCCATACCCGCATTTCCTTTTGTTGTATCAAAAGGTTTAAATAATCTTTGATGAATGAATTTTTCATCCATTCCACACCCAGAGTCAATGATTTTTATTATAATATCTGGGGCTTTGTTTAATATTTCAATCTGAACTGTTCCTGTATCTTCTGTTGCTTCTTGCGCATTTTGTACTAAATGACCAAGTATTGCTGTCATTTTTTCTTTTTCAGCAACAATCCAATATGATTTGTTATTCTCGTTTATTGTAACTGTGGGTGTATTAGAGGACTGTTGTAAAATAACATCTAATAAAATTTCAGATAAATCTATTTTTGTGTCGTTACTTTCTAACTTATTACCTTTTTTTAACTGCCCAAGAATATGATCAATTTTTTTAACAACATTTTCTAGTGTTTCTATTGAGTCATCAATAAATTCAGGGTTTCGCTTATGTTTCTCTGAGTTTTTAACTATTAATGATATTTGTGCAACTAAGTTTTTTAAGTCATGTACTAAAAAGGCTGAAAAACGGTTATAGGCTTCAAACTGTCTTGAACGACTTAAATCATCACTTATCTGAGTTAAAGCTAATGCATTGGCGAGTTGCATACCCGATGTCTTTAATAAATCGTGATCTTCCCAATCAATTTGTCTGGAAACTCTTGGTTGAGTAAGAACAACAAAACCTTCTAACGTATTTTTCTGGATAAGAGGAACTATCAACCAAATATCTTCAAATTCAGTATACCATTTATCTAATCCAAGACCTGCATATACATCTGGATCATTAAAGTATTCAACAAAATCTATAACCCATTGTTTTTTGGATATAAAATTTATTAAATTATCATTTTTATTAACCCGAAGTTTACTTTTATTTCCTAAGCCCTGATTGGCGGTAAGATAATAATTTCCTTGGTTGTTTTTAACCCATAATCCACCTGCTGAGCTATCGACAATATTAGCCATCGTTCTAACAACAAGGTGAGTCAAATCATCTAAATTGTCTAGTTCAGCAATTTTCTTACTTAATTTAATCCATTCATCACGGTAATCATAACGCTGCTGATAAAAATGTTTACTGAAATAGACTTTTGCTAATGCCCTTATTTTTCCAGAAATAAAGAAAATCAGTAATAAAATAAGGGCTAAAAAAATAAAACTTACTTGTGCAATTGTTCCCCAGTTACCACCATATACTTTAATATAGTAACCAACAAATGACATAAGAAGCAGGTATACCCCTGCCCCCAATAGAACGGTACTATGGAATATTAGTTTATTTGATACTTGTATTTTAACCAGATCTTGATTTATACGGTGTAATGAAATAGCCAATAAGGGTACTACAATAAGGTTAACTACGCCTCTTAATTGCCATAATAACGAATCTAATTGATTGAATAGTAACGATTTACTATAAAAAACAAAATCAATAGCGAACATTACAGCTAGACCTATACAAATAAATTTAATAGCCCATCGTTGCTCTTGTGCAGCATTACGATATAGTTGTTCTATTAAGATTAATCCTGTCAGTGAAAAACCAATATGAGCAAGGGGTCTAAAATCAAAGCCTATAAATTGTTGTAAGGGATAGCGTAAATCAACTAGAAACTCTAATGCAACAATACAGAGAATAAAAATCACAACAACAGGAACTTTCCAACTGGATTTTAGAAAGTAATATTTATCATCGAATTGTTGTTTTGAAATAAAAGTACTTAGTAAAAAAAACCAGGCTAGATTTCGGAGTGATTCAATAGGGAAAATATCTTGTATATAAAAAGAATCATTTTGTAAAACAAAGACTGTATATGTTGTCCACACAATGCTACAAAGTACAGGAACAACACTAACTTTACCAAACTCACTTTTATTTATATGGATTAGAATTAATCCTAATAATAAAAAATAAGCAATAGTCGCTGATGCGTAGCTATAAAGAGCATAAGTTTCCAACAGTATTTTCT
>Ga0209826_1000481_pt1 | contig 28635 bp, 22 predicted proteins | sample GOMGulsemesocosm_5_FD_184637 | JGI IMG/M metagenome (GOLD analysis project Ga0209826, IMG submission 184637) | Methane-oxidizing microbial communities from mesocosms in the Gulf of Mexico - GOM15C Gulf of Mexico (SPAdes) (version 2) | ecosystem: Environmental > Aquatic > Marine > Cold seeps... | reverse complement strand
ATGGCCGCAGTGCTACCGCTATTGGATGCCTCGGGCGCCTATGCTCACGAAGCAAAGTGGGGGCAAAGCTACACGCCCGATGGCAACACCCTGATGACTCCCGCTGGCTTGATGAGTTTTGATGCTTCATTGGTCGAGCGCGTTAACGATCTGCGAGCGGTGTTGAAACAGTTGGAGACATTGAACCAACAGGGCTTCTTAAAAGGTAAGGTTGATTTAGAACGGATAGGGTTGATGGGCCGCTCGTTTGGCGGCGCAACCACTTTGGCGGGACTGGCGATGGAGGATCGATTTAAAGCCGGTGTTGCCGTGGTGCCACCACTTTTACCCGATCTACGCAGCGCGTTACCGGCCCAACTCTTGCGCCCAAAAGGTGTAGAGTCAGCCATTTTGAGCAGCGAAAGTGCCTCGGTGTTTAGTCAGTTGCACAAACCAACACTCTTGTTGTCTGGCGCTGAAGACAAGATCATTATCGAAGTTGGTCAGGCTTTGGCGGCTACTACCGGCGCACCGACACCGACACCACAAAACCCTCATCCGATGTTGCGACAATTGTTTGAGCAAACGCAGGTTCCGGCATTGTGGGGGCTGCTTCCAGACACCAATCACGCCTCTTTAGGCGTCGCGGGGCCATACTGGTGGCCTGAACTAAAACCCGATCACTTTGATCGAGTGCTCGAGCCGCAGCAGCGCTATGAGTTAATGGATGCAGAAGTAGCGCATAGAATACAGAAAGAGAAAACACTGCAGTTCTTCGACTGGTTTGTAAAACAGGATAAAGACGCGCAGGAGCTATTGAAGCGTAACGATTTCGTCGAGACGGGACTTGAGTGGCGGGCGAGAAACTTTTAGCCGATTGCGTTAGTCATCGATAGAGTGAGAGAGCTGGGCCATCCATGATGGAGGCCCAGTTTATTGATAAATCCACGGCGTCATCACGAGGCGCTTTAAGCGACCCCTGGTTGACGCGAAGTGTAGATAGTTTGCCGAAATAGATTGTTTCTCTACACTTCGTTTCGATCGCAATGACGCGGTTAGGGTTTGCTAGCAGTCAGGGCCTCCTTGATGGAGGCCCTGTTTAGCTATCGACTACTCCAGCGAGACGCGTGTCTTTGTGAAAATGCGGCAGAACCTTCGAAAAAATCTTCACTGTTAAGAAAATTGTCAAACACGGTATGTGGGTGAGTAACCGCATCATCGGTACTGGTAGGCGATGATGTCTCACTCAATAGTTGTATACTACTGTGCACCGACATTGACAAAATCTGCGTGACTAAAGTTGCCAAAGTTTCGGCCTTCGACATAACTTGATCGCAAGGTATTGGGCGGTTAGTTAAATCTGCTGGCGTTCGGTGTCGGTTTACTGTTGATTGTGGTGGGGTTGGGCTAGATAGATAAAGGGCGCTTAATGTGTTGATTTGTGTCGTTGAGCTGAAAGCACTGTTGCAGTCAGAAACAGTGGTCACGGATCACAACAATCGATTGATGGAATCTTTGTTGAATCAATTTAGGAAAAGTTAGTTTTCAAAGGCTACGTCGAGATTTATGGGTATGGAGCTTCGTCAGTGGTCTTTCAAAGATATACTTTAGATCACGGTCAATATTTGGCACTCATCGAACCTAGCTGGAGTACTCTTGTTGTAACTTAGCTACGATTGCAATCTCTGAATCTCACGAGCAACCAACCACAAGCGATCTTGCCCCCAGGTGGCTAGCCGCTGTTGTCCATCATTATCCAGCAATCGAAAGCTGGGTACGCCCCATAATCCGGCCTCGTACATCGCTAAGCGGTTTTCTTCCAGCTGCTCTTCCCAGCCGGGCTGACCAATGAGCGGTTTGGCTTGTTGCCAATCGAGCCCAGCTTTTTCAACGACCTTTCGTAACCCTTTATCATTCTCGGTATTAATACCCTCCACAAAGGCACAGTGAAGGAACGCACTGATAAATTCAGAGTTTTTATTCTGCTTGCAAGCCCAAGGATACAGCGAATAAGCGCGTTTAACCGGATTGCCTATAGGATCATAGAAATTGTCATAAGGAACCCCTTGCGCAGCTGCTTCGCGTACGCAATCGGAAAAGATATACATGCCTTTTTCCCGGGTGGCGGGGACACCACGCATCACCATAGGCAACACGGGTCTTACAACTAAATTCACACCGCTGTCTTTTGCCAGCTCTACTGCCTTGTCGAAAATAACCGCAGTATAAGGGCTACGCAGGGAAGGAAATATTTCAAGTGTAAGTGAGCCGTTATTTTTATGAGGTTCTGTGGTGATACTGGGGCGGGGCGCTAACGCGGGCTTGTCGGTTTTGTTTGCCCCTAAGGCCGATAGACGTTTTTCCAAATAGTGTAAACGGTCAACGCCCCAGTACCATTCGCCTTCGTAGTAAAACATAGCGCCTGAATAGTGCTTCAAAGCTTTACGGCGTTGGATACCGGAATTGACGCTCTGGCTATATTCGTCTTGTGATGCTCTTCCAAGTCTTTTCGCTAACGCTGATAAGACTTCGTTATCGCCATTCCAGAGTGCGGAACTAATCGTGTGAACATGCTTAAGTCGATCGGCATTATCTAGATTTGCCAGTACTTCGCAAGCGAGGTTAAAAAGTTCAGTTGCAAGTGGGGCGGGATGCTCGGGGAAATCTAGTTTATATTCGGGAGCGATTAAAAACGCATCCTGGCGAGATAATTCCAAAAGTAATACCGGTTCGGGTGCATTATCACCTTGTGGACCGGAAACTAAATGACAAACCAGTTCAATATCATATTGCTCAAGCAAGGGTTTAAGCATTTGAGCTGCTAGGTGTGAATAGCCGTCGTCCATCTGGTGAAAATATTCCACCACATGCTTGCGGCCTTCTTTTTGTTGGCACTGCTCGCGCTTATCGCGTTGCTTGTTGAGACGCTTAGGGCTGGTTATACGGGCAATAATTTTAGAGGTTAACCAGCGTTTAAAGCTGGAGGGCGACATGCTCGCCGCGCCCCCTTGATTTTGAAATTGTTCGGCCTTGTTATTGACTCTTATAATTGCTCGTCACTGATAATCGTTTTAGCATTGGCCTGCAAGCTAATCATGGAGCCATCCTTTCCTAAGGTGATAGGACCGTCGTATGTATCATCTACGCCTTTTAAATACAGCGATTCCATACCGGGAGCCACTAAAGCCGGTACGATATGGTAGTACATCAGATGCCCCACCTTGGCGGCTTGTGCGGTTTCTGCAGCTTCAACCGGGGAGGCATGGTAATCGATAATGTCTGCGGTAATTTTCTCCAGAATAGGCACATTGTGCTTTTTGGCGGCGGCATTCATGATACCGACCATCTCGCGGCTCAGCGCCTCATGTACCAACAGATCTACGCCGGCTGAGAGTTTTTCTAAGTTAGCAGATTTTGCGGTATCACCACTGATTACCACCGAGCGGCCCTTGTAATCAAAACGGTAGCCTACAGCTGGGTGAACCGGTTCGTGATCCACGGTAAAGGCACTGACTTTTAAGCCTTGGTGTTCAAATACGGTAAGTAGTTCACCGTCGGCGGGAACTTCAAATGGATGTGCCGCCATGCCCTTACCGGACAGAGGGGCAACTAAATCGGTGTGATGAGCATGACGGTATTGGGCATCGGCGCCATAGCTAAGGTTAAAGCCTTTAACGATGTTTTCAACTCCCTCTGGGCCATAGACAGGCAGGGGAGAGATATTGGCTGCGTTGACCCAGCGCATCATGGCCATCTCTCCGAGACCATCGATATGATCGGAATGAAAGTGGGTGAGGAACTGTGCGTTGATGTTCCCAAGTGGGAACTGCATAGCTGCGAGATTTCGTGTGCCACCGGTACCAGCATCAATAGTCACTAGCGTTTCACCGGCAACTACGGCGACACAGGGGCCTGAGCGTTTTGGATCTGGCAAGGGCCCGCCAGCGCCACACAGAATTACATGTAGGCCATCTTCGAGATCATCGGTCATGCTTTGACCGATACGTGCATCGAGGGCTTTCTCCATGATAAAGCTGCCCATGCTGGAAGGGCTGCAGCCGTTTAGTAAGAAAATTGACGAGATGACAGAAAAAAATGTGAGGTATTTAAACATATTCACGTCCCCAGTGATTGGTAACTCAGTTCGGTTTTTTTGAGGTTTAAGTTTATTTTGTCATATATTGTGATAATTTGTTAGTGAAATGCCGAGTTAAGAACTGTTGATATCAGCGTGGGGGGGGGCTGTTCGGTAGATCGGTCAGTTGATAAGCGCTGAGTTGAGAATAGACTGGTGGTTCAATTACACGGTAATTTGGCCTAAACCGTCATTCGTGAGAAAATGTCACAGATTATCACTATTTTTGTAGTGGTTGAGAAGTTAGTGTTCTAGTTACAAGTAAATAGTGAGAAAGATATTATGACCGAGGTCCAAACGGATGGCAGATTGTTACGTACCCAACGTAGTCGACAGGCGATAATTAATTCAGCCTTCGAGTTAATGGAAGATGACGCCGTTATGCCAACAGCACAAGCGGTAGCTGATAGGGCTGGAGTGACTATTCGGACGCTATTCAGGCATTTTCCGGAGATGGATATGTTGTACCGGGAACTGCATGAGCTAACCTTTGAAACTTATGCTAAGGAATACCAAAAAGGCGATAAAACGGGCACGTTAGAACAACGGGTGGGTAATGCTGTCGTAACCTTTACCAACGGCTACAGCAAATTGCGTAATGTAATTCTGGTGACAAAGTCTATGCTAAGAACCTCAGCCTTTCTACGTGAGAATTATGCCAGGTCGCAGAAGCGCTTAAGTAAGCGGTTGCGGGATTGGTTGCCTGAATTGGCAGAAATGCCGGATGATACACATGATGCGGTTGATGCATTGTTATCCTTTGAGTTTTGGCACCGCCTGCATATGATTCAAGGGGTAAGTAAAAAGCGCACGGTTAGTTTGATTGAAGCGATGGTGCTGGATCAAATGCAAGGCAAAGCATAACGCTATAAATTCCCTGGCGGTCTTTCGACCGCCATCACGCCTCTATCTTAGCTTATCGGTAATCGCTAAAGCCGCGTTTTAATTTCTGGCTCTGCGATTTAGCCGATAAGCAAATCCAAACAGCATCAAAATCCCACCTGCCAGCAGCAATGTCATCAATCCAGGCTTTAACAGATTACGTGCTCCATTAAGCGCTGTTTGTTTAACGGCATCGTAACCTTCAGGAACCGGCAGTACTTTGTTATTGCGTTTGTATTGCTCAAAGTTGCCTAACATGGTTTGCAGCTGTTGAGGCAATTTAGCGCTGAGATCCTGCGTTTCTCCCGGGTCAGTAACAATGTTGTATAAATGCCATTGGTCATCACCTACAGGGCCCCGGTTAAACACAATTTTGTAGTCTCCCTGAAACAGCGCGGCGTGACCGCCCAATTCATAACCGACGTAATCCGTCGCTTGATAGATTCGATCAGTCTCCTGATTTAGCAGGGGAGTTAAGCTGCGACCACTCATCGGTTCAATCGGTCTGCCGCCAAATCGATGTGAAGGGGAGGCGGTCTTGGTTAAGGCCAGAATAGTGGGGGTAATATCAGTAACGTAGGAAAAAGCATGGCTGATACGAGTGCTTTCAGTCATCGATTTTCCCGCAATGATCAACGGTACGCGCATACCACCTTCACCGGCATAAAATTTGTAGTAGGCCAAGGGGCCGGCTGAGGCGCTGGCGAAGCTGGGGCCAATGGTATTAAAGCTGCCTTTTTCACCCAAGGTTTCATAATCAAGGCTGTAACCTTGGCGAGACATAGCAAAGCGTTGCAGTATGCCTTGGGCTCGGTCCTGACCGTTGTATTCACTGCCGTTGTCAGACGTAAAAATAAAAATGGTGTTGTCGAATTGCCCGGTATTTTTCAGGTGTTCGACCAAGCGACCAATATGAAAATCCATAGCTTCAATCATACCGGCATACACCGCCATACGTTTGGCGTTGTAGCGTTTGTCTTCCTCGCTTAAGGAATCCCAGGCGCTGCTGGTGCTCATTGTCACCATGTCGCTATCGGCAGGCACAATACCTAAGGCTTTGGCATTGGCTTGTCGAGTTTTGCGTAAAACTTCCCAGCCTTCGTTATAGGTTTCCAGATAGCGCTCAGTGAACTCTTTTGGAGCTTGCACAGGAATGTGAACAGCCTGGAACGGAATATAGGCAAAGAAAGGTTGTTCATCTTCAGCGTTGCTGTCGATAAATTCGATGGTTTTATCGATTAGAAAACGTGAGGAGTAAAAATCGTCGGGTAACTCGAACTCTTCACCGTCTGCAGTCCAGTTAGCTTTTTTATAAATAGGGATGTAGGGTTTTTGTTCCCAATTATCGGCACCGGTATCGGCCATACTCACCGTGCGTTCAAAACCTCGATAAAACGGCAATTGGTGTTTTTCTTTACCCAGATGCCATTTTCCACTCATATACGTGTGATAACCCGATGCCTGTAACAGACTGGCGACCGTTGTCACATTGTGGCTTAGCGTGCCTTGATAGTGCTCGTATTTTGATTGCTCTGGCGGGATGGCTTCCGGAATATTAGGCACGCCAGCTAAATGACTATCAACACCGGTAAGTAACATGGCGCGCGTTGGCGCGCAGCTGGCGGCGGTGTGGTAGTTGGTAAATTGTATACCTTGTTGGGCCAATTGACTGATACTTGGCGTATTGATTTCGCCGCCGTAGGGCGCGGTATCGGTAAAGCCAAGATCATCGGCAACGATCAGAACAACGTTTGGGCGTTCGCTAGCATTCACCGTACAAGGCAGGCTTGCGCTGCCTAATAGCGTTAAGGTGCGGAGGATTTTTTTCATTCAGTTAACGCTCTGGTTGTTAGCCGTTCTCTTTGGGCAGCCGGTTCGCAACCACTAGGAGTATCAGACAAAAAATGATTTCAGGTGCTATCAGGTTCATCGGCAGTGCGGCATCGTGCAACAGCCACGCTAAGATACGGCAGATAGCGGTTAAGCCAATGACCATGGCCGGAGCCAATAACCAGATTCGATTCTCGCGAATAAGGCCGATAAAGATCATAAAACTGCCGCTTAAAAAGAAAGCGGCCATATCACCAATTTGGCTACTGCGCGCTACGCCGTCGAGCAGGGGCAGGCCCAGCGAGTTAGCTGCCGATTCGGGCTGGGTTAACCAGCTTAATCCGGTGAACAGGAAAGCCAGTGCTGGTAATAGGGCCAGCGCACGAATCGCCTTTGACATCATATTTTCCTTTCTATCAATGGGTTTACTAACGCTGAGCCAGAATTTCTACGATTCTATGGGCTGCTTCCAAACCGGAATTTTGATTTTGGCCGGTGACAAATCGCTGCTCACTGTCAACACTAACATGAGTAGCGAAGAAATCCAGAAATGCGGTTTGGCTTTCATACTTCACTCCAACCTTGCGCAGTTCGGTTTCCGGGTGCATGGGGGTCACGTCAATACCCAGCTCTTTTACTTGTTTATCGGTAACGCCGGTAATCGCACGATCACGAATAATGTGATTACCTTGCTCATCAGTTGCATTGATTAAGCCGAGCGCCCCATGACATACTGAACCAATAATGGTTTCTCCGTTACCAAAATATGCTTCACTGATTTTTTGTCCGAGTACTTCAGAATACCCCATATCATAGGCCGCCCCCCAGCCGCCCGCCATAAACACGGTGTCGTACTGAGTGAAATCAATGTCATCAATGCGCAGGGAATTTTTTACCTTGGCCTGAAGGTCCGGGTCTTTCAGAAAACGGTCGTCTTCAGGGCTTTTAATCATAAATTTTAAGGTATCAGGATCAACGGGAATCTCCCCACCTTTAATACTGGCAACATCCACCTGCATGCCGGCATCCAAAAAGGTGTAGTAGGGGTGTGTCATTTCCGAGGCCATCACACCGGTTTTTTTACCGGTAGTTTCACCGATAGCGTTTAAAGTGGCATGACTGGTGGTAATAACCAGAGCTCGCTTGCCTTCAGCGGAGTATGTTTCGCCATGATATTCAGGGTGTAAGCCCATATTGTGTAATAGCGCAGGCAGAGCCATAACCAATACAATCAGAAAGGTAAAGGCTCCGGCAGTAATCTTGACGGCAGTTTTCATGGGGACTCCAGAATATATAATTGTCATTTATTATGACAATTTGTGATTGCAGGTGATAGGCGCTTTACATGATTTTACGCTTGTTCTTTGACGCGTTCGCGAAGGTATAAATACACTGACAAACCAGTGGCAATACCAAAAACGCTGAAGGCAAGGGTAGGTATCCAGGTTTTAATGCCTAAAGTTTTGCCCTCGGTATGGTTTAAGACGATCAAACACGCACAAGCAATTAACACGTTTAGCGTCATGCCTGTCGATATAGGTGTGCTTATAAGCGCGTGCATTAAGGCCATAGGGTCAAAACCGTGAACGGCCAGTTGCGGAACAATGGTTGCTATATATGCCACTATGGAGATCGTAATAATGGCGAGGTAAAGGTTTTTTACGTTCATGATTTTCCTTGATGTGTATAAGTTTAACGGTAATAGGTAATAAAAAGCCCGCACATTGCTGTGCGGGCTTTGATCTCGCTAAAAAGATTTCAGTTAGAAGTCATAACGCGCCGTTACACCATAGGTGCGTGGTGGCGCCAGGAAGTAGGCGGTGGAGCCTGTGAACGAAATTGGGTTTGTTGAAACACTGGCATAGGTTTCGTCTTTCAGGTTTTTACCCCAGACAGAGAAGTTCCAGTTATCGTTGCGCCAGCCCATTTTTAAGTTGATATTTTCAATATCTTGCTGGTAATCGCTACCGACCACCGTGAAGTGATCGCCCTTGAAATTGTAATCGAAGCGGGCATATGCCATGCCGTCCGCAACAGGCAAGACATAAGTTGCTGCAAAGTTACCACTGAGCTCGGCGCTGTATGGCAGCTCGTCACCTTCAGTGTCACCTTCGGTAATTTCGTATTTGTTCAAGTAGAGTAAACCGGCCGACAGTGTCAGGTTTGGGAGTGGTAGTACATCTATATTTAGATCAAGACCATTTACTTCCAGCGCCCCTTCGTTTCTCACGGTGGTTCCAGCACCGGTGTCAAGTTGTACTTGCTGCTGGTAGTCGTCGACTTCAGTTAGGAAAGCGGTTGCATTTATGCGCAAGCGGCTATCGAGTAGAGTCGTTTTAATACCGAGTTCATAGCTACGAGTTTTTTCGTCGCCAAACTCACGTTCATCGGCGGTGCCGTTCACACCATTAAAGCCGCCAGACTTGGAGCCTGTTGATGCGCTGGCGAAGATCATGGTGTCTTCGTTCAGATCATAGCTGGCATTCAATAACCAGTCTTTGTTGATAGAGCGGCGACTCAGTTTGGCATCGACAGGGGTAAAGATATTATCGATGATTCTTCCCGTTGGGATGTCAACGGGATTGAAGGTCGGGCCAGGTGCAACAACAATCGTACCTGCCGGAATGTAACCCAGAGCGGTACTGTTTGTTTCAGAAAATAAGTCAGCGTCTTTTTCTTCATCCGTCCAGCGCAAGCCGGCGGTGATGTTTAGCTTCTCGGTGGCGTGCCAGGTGGCTTGCCCAAAGATGGCCAGAGTTTCTGTTTCCCAAGCGTGTTTAGAGGAGGCTGTATCTCCGGGTTGGGCCATAAACGGAATCGTCGGAGTAAGCGCTTGCGCCGCTACTGTGTTGAAATCATCGCCAATTTCAACTGCTGGACTACCATCACCACGCTGTGTGGTTTGCTGGTAGTAGAAAATACCTGCCTGATAGTCAATGGCGCCATCGGTCTCAGAGGAGAAGCGCAATTCCTGAGAAAAGCTGTCGCCTTGGCTTTGCTCATCGGTGATCGTCAAGATATCCAGCTGGCTTTGATCCACATCGTAAGTGGAGCTGTATTCATAATCATCCCACGAGGTAATGGATTTAATGCTACCCATGGCCAGATCATAATCCACAACTAATGAAACAGCATCTGCTTCCATCTCAAATGCTGTGTCGACATTGTTGGAAATTTTGTAGTCTTTATTGTCGTTCTTCAGAACCGTAAGGCCTTGGTTGGCCAGTTCATTTTGTACGAAAGTGGAGTGTAGTGGATCAGAGCCGCAGCAATCGGTATCGCGCTCGATATGACTGAGGTTTAACTGCACGCTTAGCTCGTCGGTCGGTTGCCACAATATTTTGCCAATCATGTTCCAGTCATCGGCACCGTTGTCGTTATTACCGGTTTCATTCTCCAGATAACCATCCTGTTGATTCACATTGCCCGACAGACGGAAACCCAGAGTATCAGTGATAGGGCCGCTGGCGGCTACGGTGAGTTTTTTCAAGTCGTAGTCACCGATAGTGGTTTCTACGTAGCCTTCGTAACTCTCGAGATTAGGCGCTTTGGTTGTAATGCTAATGGCACCAGCATTGGTGTTTTTCCCGTAAAGAGTACCTTGCGGCCCTTGAAGCACTTCAATGCGCTCAATATCAGTCAGATCCGACATACCAAGACCTGAGCGGCCTGCATAAACGCCGTCAATAAACATACCGACAGATGGTTCAAGTGCGGGATCCGTCTGGGCTGTACCAATACCACGAATGGTCAAGCGCGCTGTAAACGGGCTGGTATTGGTGTTAACACTCAGGCTGGGGGTCGAGTTGGCCAGATCGCTTGCGTTGTTAATGCCTGCTTCCTGAATGGTGCTGCTGTCAAAGGCGTTAACAGTAACGGGGGTGTCTTGCAGGTTAGTGGCACGTTTTGTTGCGGTTACAACGATTTCTTCTAAAGTGAGTTGTTCAGCCAGAGTGATGGGGGCTGAAATAGCGGTAACGATGGCCGCTGCCAATGGAACTAGTTTATAGCAATTCATACTCTTCTCCGAATTTATTATTGTTCATCCCTTTAAGGGTGAGTTTCTAGAACTCTCGTCTTTTTTAATAACTTATGGCATCTGCTGTGACAATATATTCCTGATTTAGGCGGGCTGCAATAATATTTCACAATTTATGTAAATACTTTTTTTGTTAGCCTATGTCTTGCTTGGGTTGTTACCGGGGCTATTGATATTTTTAGATTTCCGTTCATGATCAAAAGAGAGTTATTGATTTGACGTCCTTATATTCATTTGTCATTCTATGTGTCATTTTGTTGTTTTAAGGTGGTTGGATTATGAAAAATATCCTTTGGAAGGGTGTTTTGGGTGTTGGAATCTTCTTGATTTGGGCGATATGGCTGGCATTTTTCTCGGATCGTCCGCCGCTAACAATTGATTTGGCAGTCTTTGAAGGCGATGGTAGTACCATCAATTACTGTGAGCTGCCCACGCTGGATGGCAGTGGCAAACAGGCTGTAGATATCCCCAAAGGTAATACGCCGGGCTGCGGTTATGGCCACTTTCCATTGCCGATTCTGGCCGAGTGTACCGAACCATTACCCGATGAGGCTGCAGATATACGTGGCCTGTGGCAAGCGGTTGAAGGAAAGGTTGGCCATGTAGAGCGTGTAGAGCAGTGCGGTCATCGTACTGTAGTTACTACAGCAGGTATTATCCATGATTTAGGGCCTAACAGCAGTGCGGGTGTAAATTCAGATGATACTGAAGGCAGTGTCGCCTTCATACTTGGCGAAAAAGAGTATTGTGCAAGAACTACGGCAAGTGCTATTTGGAATAATCAGCAGCTTGAATTTCGAGCCTTTGGCTGGGGGCCAATTGCAGTTAAGCGCTACCGAGATGGCGAGCAACTGGTGTGGGAATATGCAGATGGCAGTACAACGCGTATGAATCGTATTTGTCAGCTGCCTGCTGAGCATAAGACTCCCAAGCCTAGAGGGAGTCGATGGCGCTTGTTTGCCGATTAAGAGGGAGTTTATTCATCACTGCTCTTGTCGTTTTTAAATCAGTTCTTCTGGTCTTAATCGACTCGCTTTGTTGACAAGAGTCGGTTATCTATCAATAAGGTTAACGTCAGCAATACTAAGCCAAGGATTAAGCGTAAATCGCCCAGATAAAGGCTGGTTTCAATCGGGTAAGCAATGGTTTTGGTTAGTGCGGCATGTTTAAAGTGGTGCTCACCGGAAAATTTCGGGTTGCGAATAATATCCATCATCGTACGTTTGCTCCGATAGCGAAAGAGAGCGCCGTTGTCCCACTCTTCGGCGTTTTCTATGCCCATCACATCGATGGTATTGTAAATCGCACTTCCCATAATTACTGGGTGACTGGCACGGCTAAGTAGTGCCGGAAGCATGTGTTCCATGTAGCGGCCCATTAATTGTTGAGCATCCTCATTGGGTGCTGCGCCTTTAACGTGTCCTGGATTTTCATTGTAATCAATATTGTTCACCATCAAGAATTGTCGACCGCTGTCATCTCGAAAAAACTCCTCAAGGTGGGCAATGGTTTTTGGGTCGGCGCCAGCAGCAAGTCGCTCAGCTACGTATTCATCAATCTCCCTATTGCTTAGTGGACCGCCAAGGTCGGTATACCAACCGAAGAATAAGCCATATAAGACGGCGCTAGTGATCCATAGTTTGGTACGAGTAGACATAATAATATCCATAGATAACGTTTTTTAAATTGCATACAATATGACAATACTATAGTGTTCGTTGAGTGCTGTCACCTAAAGGTGATAGGGAACATTTGGTAATTTTGAATCCGAATTTAAAGGTATAGCAATGAAAGATGCAGGCTTACTTAGATTGATCGGCGCAACGGGTTCTCCCTATACCCTGAAAATGACTTCTCTAATGCGGTATCGGCGCATTCCCTATGGGGTTACCTGGGGGATGCCAGAGGTGGTTCTTGATAGTATGGGGATTGAAAAACCCAAGATGACTTTTTTGCCGACATTTTTGTTTGAATATGGGCAGGGCCAATTGCAGGCAGTCTGTGATTCAACGCCCATTATTCGTCGTTTGGAAGAAGAGTATGAGGGTCGCTCGGTATTGCCATCAGATCAGGCGTTGGCCTTTATTGACTATCTGCTGGAGGACTTTGGTGACGAATGGGTGACCAAGTATATGTTCCACTATCGTTGGTACCCAGAAGAAGATGCCGATAACGCGGGTACTCTACTGCCCCTAATGACAGATTTGAAATTGAGTGAGAAGGATGCTCAGTCCTTTAAGCAATATGTGACTGAACGCCAGGTTTCTCGACTGGGTTACGTGGGTTCGAACGATATGACTGCTCCCGTGATAGAAGCCAGCTATCGTCGGTTTTTGAGTGCTATGCAACAACACCTGACTCAGCAGCCATATTTATTGGGGAATCGACCTGGGGCAGGAGATTTTGCTATTTATGGTCAGTTAACCCAGCTGGTAGGTGTTGACCCTACATCACGTCGGATTGCCCACGAATTGTCTCCGCGCACAGTCGCATGGGTAAATATACTCAGTGATTTATCCGGTGTAGAGCCCGATGAGAGCGATTGGAGACCTTTGGAAGCCCAGCCGGAAACCCTCAAGGGGTTGCTCACTGAGCTGGGCCGAGTATATGTACCGGCTCTGTTAGCCAATGCCGCAGCCGTGAAGGCTGGAGAGAAAAGCTGGTCAACGGAAATTGATGGCCAACCTTGGGAGCAGCGCAGTTTTCCCTATCAGGCCAAGTGCTTGCAGTGGATCAATGAGCAATATCAGGATTTGAGTGGTACGGATAAAGCGAGAGTTGACGCAATTATGGCTGGCACAGGTTGTGAAAGAATAATTATAAAAAGCGCTTAATAGCAGACGTAGAATATTTAGATTTGGATTATCCGTTCAGGTAATTCGTTAGATTTATTGATGTCGTAGCTTTTACAAAAGGTTAAGGGTGTGGCTTAAATTGTCATATCTTATGAATTTATAGGTGAGTGTTTCATGTCGACAGAACAAAATGTTATAGAAGCCACCCAAGTACGCTTTGTAAAAGAAGCTGAAGGGGTTCCAACCACTGATACCTGGCAGTATACCCGTGATCCCGTAAGGCCTCCGCTAGAAGGCGAGATGGTCGTCAAGATGCATTACCTATCTGTTGATCCTGCCATGAAAGGCTGGATTACCAATAAACGTAGCTATATCGAGCCGGTTAAATTGGGTGAGGTGATGCGAGGCTTTGGTGTGGCTGAAGTCATCGAATCACGTTCCGATTATTACAAAGTGGGTGACTTCTGCACTGGCTTTACCGGTATTCAATCTTACGGTACTTACAGTGACCGCGAACTGCGAAAGGTAGACGCCAGTTTGGCGCCACTGAGCAGCTTGATGGGCGGTTTGGGTATGCCGGGTTTTACGGCCTATTTTGGTTTGCTGGATATTGGTAAACCTAAAGCAGGAGAGACGGTTGTTGTTTCCAGTGCCGCTGGCGCAGTAGGACATGTTGTCTGCCAAATCGCCAAGTTAAAAGGTTGCCGCGTTGTTGCAATCGCAGGTGGCCCTGATAAGTGTCAATACCTGAAAGATTTGGGGATGGATGAGGTAATCGATTACCGCCAGGGCAATATCGATCAGGCGCTTAGAGCCGCTGCACCTCAAGGTATTGATGTTTATTTTGATGGTGTTGGTGGTGAAATCCTTGATGCCGTGCTCATGCAAATCAATCGTCATGCGCGATTGGTTATCTGTGGAGCGGTATCGCAGTACAGTGATATGCACAATCAGGTGGGCCCCTCAAATTACATGCAGTTGATAACGCAAAGTGCACTCATGCAAGGTTACACCATGCGTGATTATATGCATCGTGTTAAAGAAGCCTTTGTTGATCTGTTTACGTGGCAGCGTGAAGGAGAAATCAGTTTTCGGGAGCATATTCTTGAAGGCATTGATGAGTTCCCTAAAGCGGTAGAGATGATTTTCAAAGGGGAAAATCAAGGTAAATTAATGATTAAATTATCGGATGATCAGTAAGTCATGAGTGAGAAGATAAAACTCTATGGCGCGCCCATGTCGATGTATACCGGTAAGGCACGCGCCTATCTGCGCAAGCAGGGGATTGCCTTTGATGAGGTGATGCCCGGGCATCCACACTTCAAAGAGCGTATATATCCTAAAACCCGGCGGGGGATCGTACCGGCTATTGAAATGCCCAATGGCGATGTGATTCAGGATACTGTTGATATTCTTGATCATTTCGAACGCTCCGGGCAGGGGCGTTGTTCTGTTTATCCACAAACGCCAGTGGCTCGTATAGCAGCCTTAATACTGGATATGTTTGGCTCTGAAGGTCTATTTAAAATAGCCATGCATTACCGCTGGAATTTTCTGGAGCAGAATGAATCTTTCATTCGCATGGAGTTTGGTGACCATATAGTGCCGGGAGCCAATCCAGAGATAGTCGCTGAAGTAGCAGAAAAAGTGATGCGCCCCATGCAGGCGTATTTACCGTTGATGGGTATTGATGAAAGCACAATACCAGCGATCGAATCCCAGTATCTGGAATTGTTGGCGCTATTAAATAAGCATTTCGAATCTCATCCCTACTTGTTGGGTGGGTTGCCGTCAGTAGCGGATTATGGCTTGTTTGCCCCTCTCTATGCTCACCTGTCTCGTGACCCCTATCCGGGCTTGATTATGAAGCAAAAAGCGCAGCGGGTGTATCGTTGGGTTGAGCGCATGAATGCTGAAAATAGTGATACTCCCGAATACCCCAACTATCCTGCGGCCTTTTTCCAAGACGATGAAATACCCCAAACACTTAAGGATATTCTCGACTTGGTGCGACGGGACTTCCTGCCGGAATTCAAACAGGCAGTCGCTGAAATTGACAGCTGGTTGCAAGAAAACCCGGTAAAAGAAGGGCAGTGTGTAACAGAAAAGCCGCGTTTGAAATATATCAAAAAAATGGATTATATTTTTCGTGACGTAAATGTCAACGGTATCGTCATTCCCTATCAGCTGTATATGCAGCAACGGATCACTGATTATTACACCAGTGTTAGTGAAAGTGATAAAGCATGTATTGACAGATTTTTCACTGAGTTGGATATGCAGGAGTGGTTAGGGTTAAAAGCCAATAGACGGGTGGAAAGGCATAACCTTATTGAAGTTTGGGGTATTGAGACTAAGTGTCGAGACTAACTAGCCAATAGAATAGGTAGAAGTGAAATGATGGAAATTTTACGTACTCCCGATGAGTGCTTTGAAGACTTACCCGGTTTTGATTACGAACCGCATTACGTAACCATTAAAGATGATGATGGCACCGATATCCGTATTCATTATTTGGATGAAGGCCCTCGAGATGCCGCCCCCATCCTGTTGATGCATGGTAATCCCACTTGGAGTTATATCTACCGTAAGATGATACCGGGTTTACTGGCTAGTGGGAGACGGGTGATTGCCGTAGATTTGGTAGGCTGTGGCCGCAGCGATAAACCAGCAAAGAAAAAATATTATACCTTAGCCCGTCATGTTGACTGGGTAGAAAAGTGGCTGCTGGCCATGGACCTTAACAATATCACACTGGTCTGCCAGGATTGGGGCGGTACCATTGGGTTAAATGTGCTGGTTGATAATCAAGAGCGTTTTGATCGCGTGGTGATGGCCAATACCGGTATTCCTACAGGAGATGGTGGTAATCGTTGGTTGAAAGTTTGGCTCTTTGTGATGAAATACCTACCGAGTTTTCCCTGGGGTGCTGCCTTTAAACCAGTCATTAAAGCGGAAGATTTTGACGATACTATATTTGATGCTTATCGAAAAGCACCGTTCCCGCAGCGAAAATATCAAGTCGGCATCCGGCAGTTTCCTCAATTGATATCAATTTTCCCTGATAACCCGGGTGTTCCTCAGAATAGGGCTGCCTGGAAAAAGCTAAAACAATTCAACAAGCCGCTGTTAACCTTGTTTGGTAATTTGGACCCGGTTACCAAAGGGCAAGAAGCTCGATATATCAAGGATGTTCCTGGAGCAAAGGGGCAAAACCACAAAATCATCAAAGGCGGAGGCCACTTTATTCAGGAAGATAAACCCGATGAGCTGGTAGCTGAAATTATCCCGTTTTTGGACGTGAGTTGAGATATGAAAAACAAGTATAAACTTTACGGTGTTGCCTGCTCCTTGTACACCGCCAAAACTCGCAGTTTTCTACGCAAGCAGGGCATCGACTTTGTTGAGCTGCCTCCAACTCATACGCAATACGTTGAAAAGATTATGCCTGCGATCGGGCGAATGATTATTCCAGTGCTTGAAACGCCTGCGGGAGACATTATTCAGGATGGCTCCGATATTATTGAGTATTTCGATAGCAATCATATTTCAGCTACGCCAGCTTATCCGCAAAATGCAGTTCTAAAAGCGATATCGTTTTTATTTGAGTTATTTGCGGGTGAAGGGCTGTTGCGTCCTGCCATGCACTACCGCTGGAACTTTGATGAGCAAAACCTTGAGTTTCTTAAATCGGAATTCTCCCCATTTGCGGGTAGTGATGCAAGTGACGATATTGTCGAACAGGTATTTGAGTTTGCCAGTAGCCGTATGCGTAATGCCAAAGATAGCTTTGGGGTAAGTGAACAAAGTAAAACTTTGGTCGAGAGTTCATACGCTGAATTCTTGAGCTTGTTCAGTGAGCACTTGAAGCAGTATCCGTATTTATTAGGCGGGCAGGCCTCTTTAGGCGATTACGCCTTAATGGGGCCGCTTTTCGGACACCTGTATCGTGACCCTGCTCCTGCAATACTCATGCGTCAACTAGCGCCCTCTGTAGCTCGATGGGTTGAGCGTACCAATAGTGCGCAGGAGTATTGGGGGGATCATACACAGGATCAATCCCTACTGGTTGACGCTGCAGAAATACCGGCCACTTTAAAAGCCCTCATGCGTTACATTGCCGATGAGTACCTATCGGAAATCACTGCTCACGTTGATTTTGCCAACAACTGGCTACGGGAAAGGCCGGATTTACAGGCAGGCACAAATGGCTCGAAAGACCCTGCAAGGCGTTTTATAGGCCGCTGTAAATTCGAGTGGCGAGGCACAAAGCTCAACACAACGGTAATGCCTTATCGTTTTTACCTGCTGCAACGTCTACAGGACTGTTACGATCAGGCCTTAGCCGTAGACCAAAAATCGATTGAGACGCTGTTTGAAGAGACTGGATTAATACCTATTCTTCAATCACGTACAGATCGTCGTGTTGAGCGACAAAATCACTTGGAGGTCTGGGGACCGCTACGCCACTGAAAATAATACCTAAATGATAAAGAGAGCTTGTCGCTGACGATATGAGAGCTCAACAAGGTGAAATGTTGTGAGTGTTCGATTCTGGCCGGAGTGTACAATGAAAAAACTGTTATTGTTGCTAGTAGTTGCTGCTGTTATAGGCGCGGGTGCTTGGCACAAGCGTAATGAAATTTTGTTAGCGGTGATTAAATACAAATCACTGAATGAGTATGAGATTGCGCCAAACCGCGACATCCCCTGGCCAAAAGGTCCTGCGGAAGCTGTGGCCGGAGAGCGACCGCCTAACATTATCCTGATCGTTGCCGACGATCTGGGTTATAACGATATTTCCACCTTTGGTGGAGGTGTTAGCAGTGATCAGGGCAGTATGAAAACGCCCGCTATTGATCGTTTGGCGGCTGAAGGGGTTGTTTATACTCAATCCTATTCTGGCGCTAGCACCTGTGCTCCGTCGCGAGCCATGTTGATGACTGGACGCTACCCCACTCGAACCGGTTTTGAATTTACGCCAACACCTTCGGGCATGGGAAAGACGATAGCGTCTATTACAAACAGTACGATCAAACAGGGTCCTCCCGCGATCTATGACGAAGCGCTTGAGATGGGGCAGCCTCCCTATGAATTGAAAGGATTGCCTACCGAAGAGGTAACTCTTGCAGAAGTACTTAAAGATAGAGGTTACTACACGGCTCATATCGGTAAATGGCATTTAGGCCGTGCCAATGGTATGGCGCCACATGAGCAGGGATTTGATGACAGTTTATTGATGGCCAGTGGCCTGTACTTGCCTGAAGATGACCCTAACGTTGTTAATGCCAAGTTGTCGTTTGACAGTATTGACCGCTTTTTATGGGCCAGATTAACTTACGCGAACTCGTTCAACACGGGCGACCACGATCGTTTTCGTCCAAAAGATTATCTGACAGATTACTGGACAGATGAATCCATTAACGTCATTAAGAACAACAAAAATCAACCGTTCTTTTTATATCTAGCCCACTGGGGACCACATACTCCGCTTCAGGCGACTCGCGAAGATTATGAGGCTGTGGGTGATATCAAACCGCATCGCAAGCGCGTTTATGCGGCGATGATTCGCGCGGTAGATCGCAGTGTTGAACGCATTATGGAAACCCTTGAGCAAGAGGGTTTGGCGGACAACACGATTGTTGTATTTACCAGTGACAATGGCGGTGCAGGGTACATTGGTATTGATGATGTAAATGCCCCTTATCGCGGTTGGAAAATCACCATGTTTGAGGGCGGTCTGCGTGTGCCTATGTTTGTGAAGTGGCCGGAGAGTATTCCTGCTGGAACACATGTAACGACACCGGTAGCACACATTGATGTCATGCCTACCTTGGTTGCGGCAGCCGGTGCAGAAAACCCGGAAGGCGTCGAGATAGATGGTGTTGATATTCTGCCACTAGCAACACAGGAGGGGCGAGACGGCTGGAGTCGTAAGACCCTATTTTGGCAGAACGGTCACTATCAAGTAGTACGCCATGGCGATTGGAAGCTTCAGGTTAATGACCGTGCTCCCGATGGCATCAAGTGCTGGCTCTACAATCTGGCAGAAGACCCCACCGAGCAGTCAAATCTAGTGTCAAGTCATCCTGCTAAAGCGCAAGAGTTAAAGTCTTTATTGGCGGCGCATCAGGCAGCAGGGCGTAAGCCACTATATGAAGCCACGGCGCAATTACCGGTATTGATCGATAAGACGGGGGCGGAAAGTTATGAGGAAGGTGATGAATACATTTACACCCCTAATTAATTAGAGAACGGATCTATAACGCTTATGAGCACTGTAGGTCAGAGAATTACTTTGAGAGAAATTGATAAAGATGAACGTTGATATTCTTAGCAGCTTGTTAAGGGAGCAGCAGGCGCACAGACAAAGCCAGCAGCTGGGCCACGGCGAGGAAAGTCACTACCGCATTTGGCAAGGTATCGCATCACCTTATTCCTATAAGGTGATGACCTACATGAATTACAAAGGCATACCCTATAAACGCATAGAAGCAAATGCCAAAGGCAGTATGGAAGATATTCCCCGCATGGTGGGACAATCTATCGTGCCTGTGATGTTAAGCCCGAAAGAAGAGGTGCTGCAGGATTCAACCCCGATCATTGAATGGCTTGAAGAACGCTTTGTAGAGAAGCCTGTTGTCCCTGAAGATTCGCGCTTGGCTTTCTTGATGTGGTTGCTGGAAGAGTTTGCCGATGAATACATGCCTCGCATTCATATGCATACACGTTGGGGAAATCCACAAAATCAGCAGGCTGTAAGTCACCGGATTGCACGTGGACTCGTCTATGCTACGCCTGAGGCTTCAGTTAGTGATTTTGCTGCCTTTATGATGTCCCGCCAGGAGGGGTTCAATAAACATTTGGGTTTGACTGACCGGGTTAGGGATAACATGGATCAGCAGGTTCTTGATCTTCTGGCAATTCTGGATGAGCATTTCTTACATTATCAATTTCTCTTGGGTGACAAACCTTCCGTGGCCGATTTCGCACTTTACGGTTCGTTAAAAGTTCATCTGTACAGTGATCCTAATTCTAAAGAAACCATGGAAGTTCATGGCCCGAGAACCTGTGAATGGATCGAAACGATTACAGCCTTAGGTGATACTCGCGGTTGTGTAGGGCAAGTGACGTTTGGTGACTGGATCAGTCTGGATGCAGGTATTCCAGAAACTTTACAAAAGCTACTGGTTTTTACTGCAAAAACCTATATTCCTTTTGCACAGGCATGCGCCCAGGCAAGTAAGCATAAAAGTAAAACATTTGATGCAGAGGTGTACGGTTTAACAGCGACCTTTAGTACGCATCAATACCGTGTTTGGTCATTTGAGCAGCTACAAAACCGTTACGTGCAATTGCAAGGTGATGATAAACAGTTTGTTGATAAAGCACTCACAGAGGCAGGGGTACTTCCTTTGATGATGGCCGATGGCATAGTGCACAGCGATCTGTTTGACGGCTTTACACCGCCGGTTATTAAAGATGGTGTGAGTGATGCACGGATACGCTACCTGCTGAGCAAGGGAAAAAAAGCAGGAATGTTATAACGCCGGACAAGAACTTAATGCGTGAATAAAAGCTATCAATAGACAAATTTAGGTAGAGATATAATCATGACGAACAGTACTGAAGTATGGGTAGACAGCGAAGACTTTCAGAAAACAAAAGTTGTTGAGAGACAGCTACCAGCTCTGGGGGGCGGAGAGATACGTCTGGCGATTGAGATGTTTGGTTTAACCTCGAATAATGTGGGTTACGCATTATCGGGTAAGTCCATCGGCTTCTATAGTTATTTCCCGGCCGATCAAAACTGGGCAAAAGTCCCTGTCTGGGGTTGTGCCCATGTCGCAGAGTCTAATCATGCTGATTTCACAGTTGGTGAGCGCATATACGGCTTCTTTCCTATGGCATGCCATGTCGATTTAAAACCTGGCATTGTTAAAGATAATATGTTGATTGATGTCGCAGAGCATCGACAAAACTTACCTGACTTCTACAATATCTATCAGCGCATGAGTACTGACGCTGACACTATGAAGGGGCTGGATGTCGAAAGATGCTTGTTATTCCCGCTATTTGCGACCTCATTTATCCTTTACGATTATCTGGTGTTGAACAACTTTTTTGGCGCCCAGCAAGTAGTGATTGGATCCGTTTCGTCTAAAACCGGTTTCGGTTTAGCGCAATTATTGAGTGAAGATAGCGCTATCCCCCAAAAGATTGTTGGGGTTACTTCAAAAGGCAATGCCGATTTTGTTAAAGGGCTGGGTAGCTGTGATCAGGTGGTTGTCTATGAAAATGAGTCCGAAATCGATGCGTCGCTTTCTACAGCGTATATCGATATGTCCGGTGATGTTCGATTGACCACCGATCTACATAATCACATCGGTGAAAATATCGTGGAAAGTTGCATCGTGGGGGGGACTCATTGGAACGCCATGGGTAAACGTGGTGAGCTGCCAGGTGCAAAACCGACATTCTTCTTTGCTCCTGGGCATATTTCCATGCGTGAAAAGGAATGGGGGCAAGGTGCAGTGTTCCAAAGAGGATTTGCCGCGGGTGTTAAAATCTCGAAGCAACTTGGTAACGAACTCACTATCGAATGGACTAAAAGTGCAGACGGTTTACGCTCCGTATGGGCCGATATTTTGGATAATAAAATTTCAGGACGAAATGGACAGATGATTTCACTGTTAGAAGACTAGAAACTCTGATGAACAGGATAAATCACGAACCTCTCAAGATTATCGAGATTTTTGTTTCTTCAAGTACTTGCTCGAATTATAGGTGATGTCGATGTTTCTATGGGTGGTTGTTGCTTTGGTTTATGGTTTGTTTTTAGTCTGGTATTACAACTGGTCGGGACCAATAAGGGAGAGTCAAATTGATGATTTTATGAAGACATTTGTTGATTCTAAAGGTTCAAGCAATACGGATCCTGATGTAATTAGAGAATTTTTGAGGCGTGATGACGGCAAGGAATTTGTTATGCAGAACTTCATCAAGCTGCAAATAGGTCAGCTTCAAGATCCGGTTACCGGAGAGCAGTCATCTGCTCGAAAGTTACTTTCAAAGTACACTGGCCCGTTTACTAAGGCATTGTTTAGGCGGGGAGGGCACCCGGTATTTATGGCCCAAAAAGTGGGCGGCTATATCGATAGCTGGGAAGCCTATCCGGATCAACAATGGGATGTTACATCCATGATGCGCTACAAATGTCGACGAGATTTGATTGAGTTGGCCTCTAGCTCAAAATTTGACGAAATTCATGTTTTTAAAATATCGGCCATCGAGAAAACCATTAGCTACCCCGTACAGCTGAGGGTGTCGTTTTTCATGAGGCCAGGCTTCTATGTACCTGTATTTTTAGTCTTTATGGCTATTTTGGTCGATTATCTTCTTTAGTTGATAGTATTTTCTATCAGTTGCTAGTGATTATTGTTCAGCGGTAGTCACTTTGCTAGCTTTATTTTGTCATGGTCTATGTAGTAATTATTTGAGGGAAATATATGTCTGTCATTTCCACGATGAAAGAGTTCTTTCGGGTTGCGGGTGAGCTTAGATCGGTAATACCTGTAATGGCGAGCATGAGAAAACTGCCTACTGCAGAGGATAAAGATTCTCTGGGTCTCATGTTTGAACGCAGTGTTGAAAGAGCCCCTGATAGCTCATTTTTGCTGTGTGAAGGTAAAGAATGGAGCTACAGCCAATTTAATAGCGAAGTCAATCAGCTGGCGCATTACTTCCAAAAGAAAGGGCTTGGCCGGGGTGATGTTGTCGTCTTATTTATGGAGAGTCGTGCAGGTTACATTCGATCCATTCTGGCAATGGCAAAACTCGGGGTAACCGCGAGCCTTATTAATAATAGTTTAACAGGTTCGGCACTGGCACATTGTATTAATACCTCTAATGCCAAGGCGTGTTTGGTTGGAGAAGAGCGAATCGAGCCAGTGGCTGAGGTGCTAGATCAGCTAAACCTTGAAGCGGGTAAAGATTTCTTTTGTCTTGCGGATAAAGGTGGAGACGCTAATCCTATATGGCTGGAAGACGTCGATCCTGCACTTGAATTAATGCCAACATCTAACCTGGCTGTTACAGGTGAAATTCTGGCTGGTGAAACGGCCTTTAATATTTTTACTTCAGGAACAACAGGTTTGCCCAAGGCCGCCGTACTACCGCATAGGAAAATTATTATTACCGGGACTACGATGGGGCAAGCTGGTTTTCAGGCGAAGGCGAGCGACAGGCTTTATCTGTGTTTGCCTATCTACCATATCACTGGCATGGGACCTGGTTTGGCCAGTTTTATTACCGCAGGCGGCTCGATATACCTGAAAAGACGCTTTTCAGCGTCTAGCTTCTGGAAAGAGGTTCAACAGTATCAGGCAAACTGTTTTATCTATGTGGGTGAGCTATGTCGCTACCTGCTAAACAGTGAACCTTGTCAGGAAGAGAAGAATAACCCCATTGTAAAGGTGATGGGCAATGGTTTGCGTCCAGAGATTTGGGATGAATTTAAAACACGATTTGGCATAGATCGCGTGGCGGAAATGTATGGCGCCAGTGAGGGTAATACCGCCTTTATTAATATACTCAATAAAAACAAAACCATCGGTGCGGCCATGACACCTGTAGAACTCGTCAAGTACGACTATGAGAACGACGAGATAGTTAGAGATGAAAATGGGTTGTGTATTCCTGTTGCGCTGGGTGAACCTGGTTTATTGCTGGGTGAAATTAATGACAAGGCTCAGTTTGATGGTTACACCGATCCTGACGCCAGTAAGAAGAAAATTGTCAATGGGGTTCTAGCGCCAGATGATCAATGGTTTAACACCGGAGATATCGTTAAACAAATTGACGTGGGGTTCTCTCTGGGACTAAAACACTTTCAATTTGTCGATAGAACTGGTGATACATTCCGCTGGCGTGCTGAAAATGTCTCTACCAATGAAGTCTCTGAAGTGATTAACGCACATCCGCAAGTGAATGTGGCCAATGTATATGGCGTAGAAGTGCCTGGTTGTGAAGGCAAGGCAGGTATGGCTGCTCTTCAGATAGAATATGATGAAGTATTTGATTGGTCTGGGCTTAAAGCGCTGTTAGAACGTGAATTACCAGCTTACGCAAGGCCACTTTTTATGCGGGTTCAAAGAAATATTGAAACTACTGCGACATTTAAACTGGTAAAAAGCGACTTGCGAGAAGAGTCTTATCATCCAGAAAAGGTTGGGTCGGATCTCTTGTATTATCTAAGACCTGACTCGGATAGTTATGAACCGCTAGATGATGAAGCTTATAGCGATATTTGCCTTGGCGCGGTTGGTTATTAATTAGCAGAATTACCTGATCTACTCACTATCTCAAGCGAAGTGAATAGAACGGTTTAATAGATGTCTCTCTCTTTGGTCGCTCTGCGGCCTTTTTTTGATCAAATTTCAACAAATAATGATTTCGGAAATCTATTTAATTCCCTTTGATATCTGGCGATATACTGCGAAGGTGTTTCTCCAAACCAACGCTTGAAACTACGTCTGAAGCTGGAAACGTCACTGAAGCCCATCAAATATCCGACGCTTTCGATCGTCATGTTCGTATCAGTGAGGTAGTTTGCAACTTGCTTTTTAGCCAGTTCGTCTCGGACAATCTGAAATTTGGTTCCTTCCGCTTCTAATCTTCTGATAAGCGTTCGCGAGCTGATATGAAGCTTGTCAGCCACCTCGTTTAATGTCCAAATCACACCTGGATTCTCAAGTATCAGTATTGATACTGCTTCTCTGGATGATTGAACGGGTGATTCGGTTACATTTGTTTTGATTTCTTTTAGCTGCTGTTCACAAATCCCAATGGCCTGTTTGTGCAAGACTGGATCGGGTACAGGGGAGGGTAGTGTCGTGGCATAGTGAATTTGGCCACCTGATAAGAGGTGATAAACTCACCGTTATTAATTAGGTGTTATTTATGTCCAAAAGAACCAGACCAACCTATTCTCCAGAGTTTCGACTCGAGGTTGTCCAAGAAGTCGTCGATCAAGGGCGCAGCATTCGCGATGTGGCTGATAGCCTCGGCTTGGGGAAGTCAACCGTCGACAAGTGGGCCAGGCAGCTCAAGCAGGAGCGTGGTGGTACGCTGTCTAGCGCTATGCCACTAACGCCTGATCAGCTAAAAATCAGAGCGCTCGAGCGTAAAATCAAACTGCTTGAAGGAGATAACCAAATCTTAACAATACCCCAAGGGCACAAGAGGCTTCCGCTCTCTTGATGCAGGACTCAATCAAAGGTCTTCGCTGATCAGCGAACAGCAAGAGAGCTGGACGGTATCACGCTTGTGTCGAGTGCTGGAGGTTAATCGCAGCAGCTATCGATATTGGTGTGAGAACCCTAAAAAGACACCGTCACAGCGCCTTAAACTGGTTGCTGAACTCAAGCGCTGGTTTTGGCCTGAGCAACGGCTCAGCCGGTGAGCGCACGCTCGTCACATTGCTGGGCACCTCAGATTTTAAGGTCAGTCGCTGGCTGGTCAATAAGCTGATGAAGCAAGAAGGGCTGGTGAGTCGACAATTACCACAGCATAAATATGCAGCGGCGGAAAAGAAGCATCTATCCATACCCAATACATTGGGCCGAAAATTCAATCCCGAGAAGCCAAAATCAAATTTGGTGCGGTGATGTCACGTATGTCTGGAGGGGCTCACGCTGGCTGTACCTTGCGGTTGTCATAGACCTATTTTCCAGGCGCCTCGTGGGCTTTGCCACATCAAACAGCCCGAGTAGTGAGGTGACGAAAAAGGCACTAAGGATAGCTTATGAAAGCCGAGGAAAACCCAAAGGCCTGCTGTTCCACAGCGATCAAGGCTGCCACTACACGAGCAAAACATATCGACAATTATTATGGCGTAGCGGGATACGGCAAAGCCTTAGCCGCCGAGGAAACAGCTGGGACAACGCACCCACCGAACGATTTTTTAGGAGTTTTAAAACCGAGTGGATGCCAAGAGCAGGTTATTTCTCATTTTCTGCTGGCGTCAGCGCGATCACGCAGTACATTACCGGCTATTACAATCGCTACCGGCCGCACCAGCATAACGGCGGGATATCGCCATTAGCCGCCGAAGCAGAATACAAGAAAACTCATAACAGGTTGGTCAGTTTTAGTTGACCATTACAATACCTCAATTAACTAGAACAAGTTGCCCGCTAGTGGGACAGAAAGAGGGATAAACAATATGCCCAATTCTGGACTTGAACTTACGCCAATCGGAGAAAGGATTTACTGAATTATGACGAATATTTCATATATCACGTCAGCAAAAATCCTGCGCCAGTGATATCTTGAGGTGGCCTGTTTCTCGGTATATTTTTATAGCCAGAGGCAATGATCGCGCGTTGCGGTAGCCCATCATCACGCCTGCTAGAGGTGATGATGGGCTATTGAGGAGCTTTGAAGCTTAGATTAACGGCCTGTCCACTTAGGTGGGCGCTTTTGAGCGAAAGCGGCAGATCCTTCGAAAAAATCTTCACTGTTGAGAAGATTGTCAAACACCGTGTGAGGATGGGTAACTGCATCATCGGCACTGGCAAATTGCGAAGTCTCATTCAAAAGTTGCATGCTACTGCGCACCGACATCGGTGAAACTTGAGTGATTAAGTTGGCTAAAGCTTCAGCTTTTGACATCACTTGATCAGCGGCGACGGCATAGTTAATCAGCCCCAAACTAAGCGCCTTATCACAATCGATGGGCTCACCGGTCAGCATCATTTCCATGGCGTTCTTTACACCGATTTGACGAGACAAACGTTGCACACCGCCAGCACCGGCAAACAATCCGACTTTAACCTCAGGCAAGCCAAACTTGGCGTGATCGGCTGCGACAATTAGATCGCAGGCCATAGCGATTTCGAGCCCGCCGCCCAAGGCTACGCCATTGACGGCAGCAATCACGGGTTTAGTGCGATTGGTTCTGCTGGTCAAACCGGCAAAGCCTGTGCGCGGTATCCACATTTCTTGGCCGGAGGCCATATATTTCAAATCATTACCGGCAGAGAAAGATTGTGAATCAGCACCGGTTATAATTGCCACCCACAAGCTCTTATCTTTTTCGTAGGCGTTGAAAATATTCTCTAACTCTTGGTTCGCCGGCGGATGCAGGGCGTTGCGCGCTTTGGGGCGATTCATGGTGACTTTCAAAATCGGACCGTTGCGCTCCACCGTGCAAAACTCATAGCTGTCTTGAAAGCTATCGACGATTTCTGTTTCGAAGGCTTCGACTTGAGTTTGTGAATAGGCGTAGCGGTTGCCTTTAGGGTCGGCTTGCACGTAAATGGTTTTACCTAGTACGTCGCCTTCTACGGTTTGATTCAGTGTCTCTTGATCAAAAAACGGGTTGACGGCTAAGAAGCGTTTTTGATTGTGCTTTAAGCGACCAATGACCACACTGTTGAGCGGTTTACCTTGAAAGTGATTGACCGTGTAGGCTTCGATGATGGCCTCGCCTTGAGGCTGGTAATCGATTTCAGGTTTTGGGTCTGCGTCGACCGTGGCTTGCAGTTGACCGCTGTCACAGGCTTGCCAAGAGCCGGTTGGCGCAGTTGTTGAGTAGATACCGGCAGAATGCTTCGACATCCAGCCACCGTTGCCGTAGGCCATACCAAAGCTACCTGGATCGCCTCGCAAAGTTTCTGCGAGGGCAGCAATACCGTGCATGGTGTAGTTGTTTCCCGGGCCGCCAAAAAAGGCCAAGCCGCCAGTTTGGGTCAGTGGGCGGGGGTCGTCATTGGCAATGTTAAGAATGTCTTTAGCTTCGTTCACCACAATCGGGAAACAGCTGTAGATGTCCATGTGGGCTAAATCGGCACTGGATTTTCCGGCCGCCTCTAAGCTGCCGAGCAGGGCTTGTTCCATCGCCTTGGAGTGGCCAATTTTGTCGCGCTTTAACAGTACGCGCTCTTTGGTGTCGGCGTAGCCGTGCAAGTAGA
>Ga0209826_1000479_pt1 | contig 28703 bp, 28 predicted proteins | sample GOMGulsemesocosm_5_FD_184637 | JGI IMG/M metagenome (GOLD analysis project Ga0209826, IMG submission 184637) | Methane-oxidizing microbial communities from mesocosms in the Gulf of Mexico - GOM15C Gulf of Mexico (SPAdes) (version 2) | ecosystem: Environmental > Aquatic > Marine > Cold seeps... | reverse complement strand
AAGCCGTTCATCAAACTCAAGTTTCACGACTTCACCCAGACCACATTGGAGCAGGCCGGGGCACCGATTACCCCGGCCGGCTACGCTGAACTGTGTGCTCAGGCGTTTGCCCGTGGCAACTGCGCGGTGCGGCTGATCGGCGTGGGCGTGCGGCTGGACAGCAGTCAAGCCCAGCTGGGAGAACAGCTCAAGCTGTTCTAGCGCGCCTCTCTGGCGCACTTGGGGCACAGGTGGTTGTCGCCGCGCGGCTGCCAGCCAAGCTCACTGATACGCGTGACCGCCTTGGCGGTGCGGGCGTTCAGATCGTCCCGGTCGGCAACAAGAAACTCGAACGGTTGCTCGCGGCCGCACTCATCACAGGTAATCGACCAGCCCAGTACACTTTGGCCGCGCAGGTCCGGCCCGCGCGCCGACGCGGTCCACTGGCCCGGCGGGTTGATCAGATAGCGAATCTTGTCGACCACCAGGCGCATGGGCAGATCGCGACTACCCTTGATCGTGCAGATCAGCTGGTCGCCGGGCTGCACGCCGCCGCCCTGACCGGTGACCTGAAATAGCCCGGCGCTCAGGGTGCGACATTCAATCAGGGTGTGTGACGGATTCAGTGCCGTGCGGCGAAAATCGTGTTCTGCCATGGTAGGGGCTCGCTGGTCGGTGGGGCGCGCATGATAACACCGGAGTGTAGCGGCATATCACCCGCATCACTGATGGTCGGTCCGGGACGGGGCAGTGATTATCATGGCGCGGTCTTTTACGTATTCACAACGAGGAGTTCACATGAGCGTCAAGCAAATGTTCGATCTGAGCGGCAAGGTCGCCCTGATCACCGGTGGTACCAAAGGTCTGGGTCTGCAGATGGCAGAAGCGTTCGGCGAACTGGGTGCCAAGGTGTTCATCAGTGCGCGTAATGCTGCCGAGATTGAAGCCGTCGTCGCTGAACTGAAAAGCCAGGGCGTCGAAGCCGCCGGTATCGCCTGTGATCTGGGCAAACTGGACAGCAACCCGGTCAAGACCCTGGTAGACGCCTGTGAAGCGGCCTTCGGCACCGTTGACGTGCTGGTCAACAATGCGGGCACTACCTGGGGGCAGCCGGCAGAAGAACACAGCTACGAAGGCTGGCAGAAAGTCATGACCCTGAACGTGGACGTCTGCTTCCTGGTTGCACAGGAAGTGGCGCGCCGTTTCATGATCCCGCGCAAGTCCGGCAAGATCATCAACATCGCCTCCATCGCCGGCTTCAAGGGCAATCGTGCCAACTCCGGCGTGTTCACGTCTGCCTACAACACCTCCAAGGCCGCGGCAATCAACCTGACTCGCGCACTGGCTGGCGAGTGGGGTCGTTACAACATCAACGTCAACGCGATCTGCCCGGGCTACTTCCCGACCAAGCTGGCAAAAGGCCTGGACAAGGTCAGCGAGATGATCAAGGAAGGCACGCCGCTGGGTCGCATCGGTGGTGATGAGGACATCAAGGGCGCTGCGGTGTTCTTTGCGACTGAAATGTCCCGTCACGTGACCGGTCAGGCACTGGCTGTCGACGGCGGCAATTCGGTCGTCTGAACAGGCGTATTCGCTGACCGGTGCGGACGCGACATGTCGCGTCCCTACGAACGGGTAGGCACCACGACCTTGCGTAGGGACGCAGCATGCTGCGTCCGCGCGCGTTGACACGGCGCATGGCGGGACCCGTGCAGGTTAGTTGACGCCTTTGCTCAGTGCCCGTGCTGCTGCCTCGACGGCAGGGCGATGGTCGCGCTCCAGCGTATCCATCAGGCGCAAGTGCAGCTTGCGTTCGGCGCGGCTCAGATCCTTCCAGGCCTGATGGGTCGGAATGTGTGCGGTCTGCTCGTAGATCAGATCAAAGACGGCCACGTCCAGCCCCTCGCGGCGCTCCCCCTGATAGTTATCCAGCAGCACCTTGATGCGAATGGCGCCTTCAATAGTGGGCACCTGGCCGTCCAGCAGGCTCTGGGCGATGATGCGGATATCCCCGCTGAGGCGGTCGTTGCGGGCTTCCAGCGCCTTGGCACGGGCCTCGTCCTGCTGCCATACCTTGCGCCACAGGATCCAGGCGTAGGCCGCCAGCGCCAGAATGATGAGAATGCCGGCGGCAATCAGCCAGTAGTGAGTTTGCATGGGTGTCAGAAGCTCAGTTGTGAGGGATCCAGCGTCCCTTCCTCGTGCAGATTGATGCTGGGCGCCAGCAGCATGCCGGTGCGAATGTTGCCGTCGATACGGTAATCGACCGGTTGCTGTTTATCCACCAGCTTGATCAGGTCGGCGATATGACGCCACAGATTGGAGCGCACATCCAGCTCGAAATAGGAGGAGCCGTAAGCTGGCACGTCAAAGCGGTTGTTGCTGACCCCGGTGGCCAGTTTCATGTCGTTGAGATAGACCTGATAGTGCATGCCGCGAATCGGCAGTACCCGATCGTTGGGATTGTCGACCCGCAGCTTGAGGCGAAAGGATTGCTCCCAGAGGTTGGACTTGAGCATCTCGACATTCGCCAGTCTGACCTCCGGCTTGGTATAGGACGGGCTGAACACGGCACAGCCATGCAGCAGTACGCAGCCAACAAGCGTCATGATCCCCAGCAACCGCGCTTTCATCGCGTCCCCTCCCCCATGCAGGCTGCTTTGTGTATGGAGTTGTTGCGCAGCCTGGACCATACTTTACCCCTGTTTTACGTACAGGGAGTGACAAGATGACGCGTTTCGAGGTGGTTTTTCAAGGCCAGGTGCAACAAGGCGCCGCGCCTGAGCAGGTACGGGCCAATGTAGGCAAGCTGTTTCAGGTCTCCGGAGCCCAGCTGGATACGCTGTTTTCCGGTCGTCGCATCGTGATCAAACAGGGGCTTGATCAGGTTGCCGCCGAGAAATACCGCATTGCGCTCGAGCGTGCGGGGGCGCAGTGCAGCATCGTGGCGATGGATGAACCGGCACCGACTCCGTCCGCTCCAGATTCTTCAGCGTCCTCTGAGCCAGCCAAGCCTGTGTCGCAGCCGGTTGAGGCTGAACCGGAGCGGTCCTCGCGCGTCGTGCCTCGAGACGAGTACATGGCCGCGTTCAGTGATGTGGAGGCTCCTGACTTCGGTATCGCGCCGCTGGGTGCCGATCTGCAGGACGAGTACAACCCGCATACGGCGCTGCCTATCGATCTGTCGGCACTGACTCTGGCGCCGGTTGGCAGTGACATGGGCGAGATCAAGCGCGACGATGCAGCGCAGGTTCCCAATGTCGATCATCTCAAGCTCGTTGATGACTGATGAGTCTCTGCCGGGCCGGTCTGCTCACGGCCTGGCTTCGGCGCATTTGGCCCGCTGTTTTGTTTGCAAAATGTCGACTCCTTCGATTTCCCTGGCTCATACACCTGTTCTGCTACTTTTCTGTCCTTAAGCTGTGCATCAGCGCCGTCGGCAAAAGTCGTCGGCGCGGCATGGATCGCACAGCAAGGAACACGGATGTTCTCTCCAGCAAACGAAGCCCATTTTGCGTTGCATATCGACGCTGTCGAGCATGATTTCAGCGTGCTTGAGTTCACTGGTGTGGAGCGGCTTAATCAGCCGTATGCCATCGAGCTGACGCTGGTCAGCGAGCGCGCGGATATCGACCCCGCCAGCCTGCTGCATCTGCCTGCCTGGCTGGAAATCAGCCCCGGTGGTGGGTTGCACGGCTTTATCACCCGGTTTACCCAAGGCGAGTCTGGCCGCCGGCTGACCCGTTACCAACTGAGACTGAGTCCTCAGCTCGGTTACCTTGAATACCGAACCAACCAGCGCATCTTTCAGCATCAATCAGTTGAGCAAATCATCAGCTGCGTGCTGCGGGAAAATGCCATCCACAGCGATGCCTGGCGCTTCAGTCTTAATGCCGACCTCGGCGAGCGCCGCTACTGCACCCAGTACGACGAAACCGATCTGCACTTTATTCAGCGCTTGTGTGAGGAAGAGGGGCTGCATTTTCACTTTGAGCACAGTCGGCAGGGTCACGTGCTGGTGTTCGGTGACGATCAGACCAGCTTTCCTCAACTGGAGTCGATCGGCTTCAGCCAGGGCTCCGGTATGGTCGCGGACCAGCCGGTGGTGAAGCGCTTCAGTCTGACCGCCGCTACCCGTCCTGACCGTGTCAGCCGTCGTGATTACAATTTCGAAACCCCGCATCTGCTGCTTGAGGCGGACGCTCAGCTCGAGGGCAAGCCGGCGCAAACCCAGCCTGCACTGGAGGATTACGACTACCCCGGTGGCTTCAGCGATCGTGGCCGCGGCAGGCAGCTCAGCCAGATTCAATTGGAGCGCCACCGCAGCCATCAGTTGGAGGCGCGCGGTGAAGGCGATCGGCCCGACCTGCGCAGTGGACACTTTCTGCCGCTGACAGGGCATCTACGCGACGACTGGAACGATCTCTGGTTACTCACGGAAGTGCATCACCATGGCAAGCAGCCGCAGGCGCTGGAAGAGTCGATCAGCGGTGACACAAGCGCCGTCGACGGATTTGTTCAAGGCTATCGCAACCGCTTTGTGGCCACCCCGTGGCAGGCGATCTGGCGGCCGCCACTGGAGCATCCCAAGCCGCGCATCGCCGGCAGCCAGAGCGCGGTGGTGACCGGCCCCGCTGGTGAAGAGATTCACTGCGACCAGCATGGCCGGGTCAAGGTCCAGTTCCACTGGGACCGCGAAGCGCAGGCCGACGAGCACACCAGCTGCTGGCTGCGTGTGGCGTCCGGCTGGGCCGGAGATCGTTACGGCGCCATCGCCATTCCGCGCATCGGCATGGAGGTGCTGGTCAGCTTCCTTGAGGGTGACCCTGATCAGCCGCTGATTACCGGTTGCCTGTATCACGCCGAACACGTACCTCCGGTCGAGCTGCCCGCGCACAAGACGCGCAGCTCTTTCAAAACGCTCAGCTCACCGGGTGGTGAGGGCTACAACGAGCTGCGCATTGAAGATCGCAAGGGGGCCGAACAGGTCTACATCCACGCCCAGCGTGACTGGGATCAGCGCATTGAACATGATCAGCGGCTGCATGTGGGCAACGAGCGCCACGAACATACCGCAGCCAATCATTACAGCGAGCACCTCGCCGAGCTGCATCGCACCGTCCACGGCGACCGTCTGACGGAACTCAAATCCAGCGATCATCTCAGCATCGCCGGCAATCAACATTGCCGTATCGGTCAATCCCTGCTGGCCGACGTCGGGCGGGAAATTCACCTGGCCAGCGGTCGAAAGATTGTTATCGAAGCGGGCATGGAGCTGACCATCAAGGCCGGTGGCAGCTTTATCAGGCTCGATCCCAGCGGCGTCACCATCAGCGGCCCGACGGTGCGGATCAACTCGGGTGGCAAGCCGGGGCAGGGTCCGGGTGCTTCTCCGCGCTTGCCTGGCGATACAGCGCCCGCCGATCGCAGTCAGGCGGGCAGTTTACTGGTGCCGGCGCAGCGCCAGGCGCTAATGCTTGGAAAGCCACTGTGCGCTATCTGTGAGGAGCCTGGTTCCGACGCCTGAAGTGCTTGGGAGTGGACGCTTCGGTGGGCTGTGGGGCTTACCGCGCGCAGCACTGCTTGAACTTGCGTCCGGACCTGCACGGGCAGGGCTCGTTGCGTCCTGCCTTGAGCGGATGGTTCGGATCAAGGAAGTACCAGCGACCCTGAATCAGGCGGAAGTCGGAGCATTCACGGTGGGTCTGGGCGCTGCCGTCCGGGTCTTGCCAGCGGGCGACAAAGGTCACCTGTGCGCTGGTTACGCCCGGCAGCTCAGTGGCTGTTTCGACCGTCAGCCCGAGCCAGCGGCTCTGCTCGCTCCATTGGCGCATTGCCTCGACATCCAGCTGCGCCTGCTGGGCGGGAATGGTGGTAGCGACCAGGTAATCGATCAGGCCGAGGGTGTAGGCGCAGTAGCGTGAGCGCATCAGGCGCTCGGCGCTCGGGGCAGCCTTGCCCTGATGAAGCGGCTGGCAGCAGTCGCCATAACGTTGACCGCTGCCGCAGGGGCAGGGCGCAGCGGCGGTGAGGGTTGGAGTCATCGCGTTACCACCAGTATTTGTCGAACATCTCCGGGTTGGCCCAGTACTTGGAGTTCAACCAGTCCGGTACGCTCTTGTACTCGGCCAGATCGTAGGCATAGAGCGTCAGGCTCTGGCCATCCTGGCTGAAACGCGCGTGACGCTGCAGGGCGAGGGCGTAGAGGTCATTCTCCTGCCAGTCGTCGGTGCGTTCCATGTCGACCAGCACCGCAATCCGGCTGGCAGAGAGGTTGCGCAGGCCGGCGAGCAGTTCGGTAGCGGTGCGTTTGTCGAGGTGCTCGAGCTGATCGGCGACAATGGCCAGGTCGTAGCGTTGATTGCGCAGGTCGTCGCTCAGCGGGACGTCATCTGTGCTGCTGACCCGACAATCCGGGTGTTCCTGCAGCCAGGCCTTTACGGCCGGGATCTCGCTGCGGCTGACGCAGAGCAGGCTCGCGGGGCGATAGTGCTGGAGGATGCCCAGCAGGGCTGACGTTGGCGTGGCGCTCATCGGAAGACTCGACTGTGAACGGATTCAGCGCAGCAGGGTAGGTGCTGGCCGGTGTTGATGCAAGCACCGGCGGTCCAGCTCGGCGGCGTTGAATGGTATGATCGCCGGCTGATCCGGAGCCCGCATGCTGAACGATGAACTCAAAGGCCAGATCCAGACGGCCTATCGCACCTTTCTGGAAAACAAGTCGCTGAAGCCGCGCTACGGCCAGCGCGTGATGATTGCCGAGGTCGCCAAGGTCTTCGGCAATGTTGCGCTGGACGACGAGGGGCATCGTGATGGTGATCCGGCGGTCGCGGTGATTGAAGCTGGCACCGGCACCGGCAAGACCGTAGCCTATTGCCTGGCGGCGATTCCGATAGCCCGTCATCTCGGCAAACCGCTGGTGATTTCCACGGCAACCGTGGCGCTGCAGGAGCAGATCGTTCTCAAGGACTTGCCGGATATTCTGCGCAACTCCGGTCTCAAGTTTGGCTTCTCGCTGGCCAAGGGGCGCGGCCGCTATGTCTGCCTGGCCAAGCTCGACAACCTGCTGCGCGAAAACCAGTCGATGGCTGATCAGCAGCAGATCTTTGCCGATGACGGCTTCCGCATTGACGTGGATGAGGCCGGACTCAAACTCTACACTCGTATGGTCGAGGCGCTCGGTGGCAACAAATGGGACGGTGAGCGCGACTCCTGGCCCGAGGCGCTGGAGGATCAGGACTGGTCGCGGCTGACCACCGACCATATCCAGTGCAGTAACCGCCGCTGCGGGCACTTTCAGCAATGCGTGTTCTACAAGGCCCGCGAGGGCGTGCAGAAGGTCGATGTCATCGTCACCAATCACGACCTGGTGCTGGCCGATCTGGCGCTGGGTGGCGGCGCGATTCTGCCCGACCCGCGTGATTGTCTCTATGTGTTCGATGAGGCGCATCACCTGCCGGACAAGGCGATTGGCCATTTTGCCCACCATACTCGCTTGCATGCGACCGCCGAGTGGCTCGACCAGATCGACAAGAACCTCAGCAAGCTGCTGGCGCAGCATCCGCTGCCCGGCGATCTGGGCCGCGTGCTGGAGCAGGTGCCGACTACCGCCCGTGATCTGAAACCGCATCAGCAGTTCATGCAGCAGGCACTGGGCGGCGTCGCCGACTTTGCCAGTGCTGAGGATCTGGGCGGCAACATCCGCCCGCAATACCGCTTCGAGAATGGTGAAGTGCCTGACGAGCTGTGCGAGATGGGCATGGAGCTGAAGGCCGGCTTTGGCCGCTTGAGCAACCAGTTACAGCGCATCGTCGATATGCTCAAGGAGGCGATGGATGGCGAAGCGACCATCGGCGTCTCCGAGTCTCAGGCCGAGGAGTGGTACCCGCTGTTTGGCGCGCTGCAGGCGCGAGCCGAGGCCAATTGGACGCTGTGGACCCAGTTCTGCCTGCAGGACCCGGAGGGCAAGCCGCCGACCGCGCGCTGGCTGACCCTGACCGAAGGCGGCGACATCGAAGTCCACGTAAGCCCCATTCTGGCCGCTGACACCCTGCGTCAGTATCTCTGGAATCCAGCCTTCGCGGCGCTGGCCACCTCGGCAACGCTGACCGCGCTGGGCAAGTTCGACCGCTTCAGTCACCGCGCCGGTTTGCCGCGCAGCGCGGTCTGCGCGCTGGCCCCCAGCCCGTTCAAGCATGGTGAGGCCGGGCTGTTGCGTGTGCCCAATTATGGAGCCGACCCGCGCGACAGCGTCGCCCATACGGCTGCGATCATTGAGCACCTGCCGGAGATTCTGGCCGATGAGCGCGGCAGCCTGGTGCTGTTCTCCTCGCGCAAGCAGATGCTGGAGGTGTTTGCCGGGGTGCCCGCCGAGTTTCGTCAGCGGGTGCTGGTGCAGGGCGACCTGTCCAAGCAGGAGCTGATCCGCCAGCATCGCAAGCAGGTCGATGACGGCAAGCAGAGCGTGATCTTCGGTCTGGCGAGTTTTGCCGAAGGAGTCGATTTGCCGGGCAAGTATTGTGAACACGTGGTGATCGCCAAGATTCCCTTTGCCGTGCCGGATGATCCGGTCGAGGCCGCGCTGGCCGAATGGATCGAAAAGAACGGCGGCAATCCGTTTATGGAAATCGCCGTGCCGGACGCCAGTCTGCGGCTGATCCAGGCCTGTGGCCGCTTGCTGCGCACCGAGAGTGACAGGGGCACGGTGACCGTGCTGGACCGCCGACTGGTGACCCAGCGCTATGGCAAGGCGATTCTCAACGCGCTGCCGCCGTTCCGCCGCGAGATCGATTGAGTCATCAGCCTGAGCGATGGGCTGTAGACAGGGCAACTGATGATGGCTGCCAAGCGTCGGCAGCTTCGCTTTAATGGGCAAAACAAGACAACAAGGACCGCATGATGAGCACTATTCAGGGCTACTTTGATCCCCGTTTCGAGTCGGTACGCGAGCTGTTCGCCGAACAGCAGCAGGACGAGCAGGCCCGTGGCGCCGCGCTATGCGTCACCGTTGGCGGCGAAACCGTGCTGGATCTCTGGCAGGGCGTGCGTGACAAGGACAATCAGGCAGTCTGGGAGCAGGACACTCTGGTCAACGTGTTCTCCTGCACCAAGCCGCTCGGTGCGGTCGCTTTGCTGCAGCAGGTGGCCGCTGGCAAGCTGGAGCTTGACGCTCCGCTGGCGGCGGTCTGGCCCGAGTTTGCCCAGGCCGGCAAGGCGTCAGTCACCCTGCGCCAGATCCTCAGTCATCGTTCCGGCCTGTCGGCTGTCAGCGAGACCTTGCCGCCCGAAGCTCTGTTCGAGTGGGACACCATGAGCGCCGCGCTGGCTGCGCAGCAGCCTTGGTGGACGCCGGGTGAACAGCACGGCTATGCGCCGGTCACCTACGCCTGGTTGCTGGGCGAGCCGCTGCGCCGTCTGACTGGCCTGCGTCCCGGCCAGGCGATTGCCCACAGTATCTGTCAGCCGCTGGGCATGGATTTCTTCATTGGGGTGCCGGATCAGGACCTGGAGCGCATCGCCTCGGTATCGCGTTTGCGTAATCAGTATGGTGACGATGGGGCACGCCGCCTGTTCGCGGCCATGGGGCAACCCGACAGCATGACGGCCAAAGCCTTTGGCAACCCGTCGAGCATGATGACCAGCACCAACCGCCGTGAGTGGCAGCAAGCCGATATTCTGTCGGCCAACGGCACCGGCAACGCCCGCTCGCTGGCGCGTTTCTGGCAACTGCTGGCGCACGACGGTCGGCTCGATGGCGTCAGCCTGCTGGATGCCGAGCTGGTCAAGCAGATGCAGCAGGAACATAGTGCCGGTGACGACCGCACGCTGCTGTGTCAGACCCGCTTTGGTCTGGGTGTGATGCTGGAGCACGAAGGGCCTGGCGGCAGCTTCGGCATGGGCAAGAACGCCTTCGGCCACCCCGGTGCAGGCGGTTCTCTGGGCTTCTGTGATCCGGACGCCAACGTCGGCTTTGGCTATGTCACCAATACCATGGGGCCCTATGTGCTGATGGACCCGCGTGCGGTCGCGCTCAGCCAGGCGGTGTATCGCTGTCTGCAGTCGATCGACTGACCTCTGCGCAAAGCCTGCGCTGTATCAATGTGCGGCGCCGGCCGACTGCTAGGATAGGATACGTTGCTGTCGTCACCATTCACTGTTGCCGGAAATCGATCTGATGAAACCCAGTATTGCCGATCTGCGTCGCGACTATACCCGTGACGGACTGACCGAAGCCCAGGCGCCTGCCGAGCCCTTTGCCCTGTTTGGTGAGTGGTTTGCGCAGGCGGTTGAAGTGGAAAGCACCGAAGCCAACGCCATGATGCTGGCTACGGTCGACGCTGAAGGTCAGCCGCACCTGCGCACGCTGTTGCTCAAGGGCTTTGATGAGCGCGGCTTTGTGTTCTTTACCAATTACCAGAGCGCCAAGGGGCAGCAGCTGTCGGGTCAGCCGGCTGCCGCGATGACCTTCTGGTGGCACGATCTTGAACGTCAGGTGCGCATCGAAGGTCAGGTCGAGCAGACCAGCGCCGAGGAGTCGGACGCCTACTTCCACAGTCGCCCTGAGGGCAGCCGTCTGGGCGCCTGGGCGTCGCCGCAGAGTCAGGTGATTGCGGGGCGCGAGGTGCTGGAAGACCGCCTTGGTGCTGTGCAGGAGCAATACGCTGATGCCGCTGCGCCGCGTCCTCCGCACTGGGGCGGTTACCGACTGGTGCCCACCCTGATCGAGTTCTGGCAGGGGCGTCCCAGCCGCCTGCATGACCGGCTTTGCTATCGCCTGGTCGAGGGCAACTGGGTGAGGGAGCGACTGGCGCCCTGATTCGCTCATTCTCGGTCCCGTTGCTTGCTGCTGCCGCGCTTCGGCTTTACGCTGACAGACAACCGCGACAGCAGGAGGCGACATGGGCAGAGGGGCGTTTCAGCAGAAGGTTGTAGTGATTACCGGCGGCTGTGCCGGAATCGGTCGGGCACTGGCCTTGCGCTTCGCGCAGGCCGGAGCCCATCTGGCCATTCTCGATGTGCAGGACGAGTCGCTGGTCGCCTTCCGCCAGCAGCTGCACGACAAACTCAATGCCGATGTATTGGCGATCAATTGCGACGTATCCGACGACCAGGCCTGCGCCGAGGCGATGGCCCAGGTCGTCGAGTGTTTCGGGGGGATTGACCTGCTGATCAACAATGCCGGCATCACCCACCGCAGCGCCTTTGCCGACACCGACTTGTCGGTGTTCCAGCGGATCATGGCGGTGAATTACTTCGGTGCCGTCAACTGTACCCGGCATGCCCTGCCCAGCCTGCTTGAGCGTCGTGGTCAGGTGATCGTTCTCAGCTCACTGTCCAGCTTCGCCCCGTTGCTCAACCGCAGCGCCTATAACGCCAGCAAGCATGCGCTGCATGGCCTGTTTGAAACCCTGCGCATGGAAGTACGCGAGCAGGGCGTCAACGTCATGCTGGTTTCCCCCGGGTTCACCGCCACGGATATCCGCAAGAACGCGCTGGTTGGTGACGGCTCTGTCGCCCAGGCCAATACCGCCCTGCCGTTCAAGGTCGCCGCGCCAGCGGATGTGGCCGAGGCGATCTATCAGGGCGCGTGTCGGCGCAAGCGGCAGTTGATTCTGTCCAATGTGGACTGGCAGGCGCGGCTGTTTGCGCGCTTTTTTCCGCGGTTGTTCGAGCGCTGGATGGTGCCGAGGCTGTCTGGAATCAAGCCGGCGCGAGACTAGGGTCTCGGCGCGAACATGATGATGGCCATGCCGATCAGTGCAATGGCTGAGCCGAGCATATCCCAGCTACTCGGACGGATGCCATCGACCCACCACAACCAGAGAATGGCGACTGCGATATAGACCCCGCCGTAGGCGGCATACACCCTGCCCGCTGCGGTAGGGTGCAACGACAGCAGCCATGCGAAGGCAGCGAGACTGAGCGTTGCCGGCACCAGCAGCCAGATCGATCTTCCTTCTCTCAGCCACAGATAAGGCAGGTAGCAGCCGACTATCTCGGCGAGGGCAGTCAGTAGAAATAGCCCGAGTGTCTTTAGTTCGCTCATCGAGACGTCACCCGCAGCCAGTCAATCACGCCCTCTGCTGCGCGTCGCCCGCTGGCAAAGCAGGCAGTCAGCAGATAGCCGCCGGTGGGGGCTTCCCAGTCGAGCATCTCGCCGGCGCAGAAAATTCCCGGCAGCGCCTTGAGCATCAGGTGGTCATTCAGTGCACTTCGGCAGACGCCGCCGGCGCTGCTGATGGCTTCATCCAGCGGGCGGGTCGCGGTCAGGGTAATGGGCAGGGCCTTGATGCCGGCGGCGAGCTTGTCTGCGTCGGCAATCGCGTCTTTGCTCAGGCATTCATGCAGCAGCGCCACCTTGACGCTGTCCAGCCCCGCCTTCTTGCGCAGCAGGTTGCTCAGGCTTTGGCCCTTGCGTGGCTGGCTGAGGGTCTGCTGCAGCTGGGCCCGGGTGTGATCCGGCGCAAGATCCAGGCTTAGTTGCGCGTGGCCCCTGGCTTCCAGTTGTTCGCGCAGCGCGGCGGACAGGGCATAGATCAGGCTGCCTTCCAGGCCGTCGTGGGTGAGGATGGCCTCACCGCGGCGGCTGATGGTCTCGCCCTCGGGGCTTTGGGTGCTGGCGATTATCTGCTTGAGTGGCTGCCCCGCGAAGCGTTCGCTGAGAAACGGGCTCCATGCGCTGATAAAACCGCAGTTGCTGGGGCGCAGTGAGCGTACATCAACGCCGCGTGCACTGAGCAGGGGCGCCCAACTGCCGTCTGAACCGAGGCGCGCCCAGCTGCCGCCGCCCAGCGCCAGCAGGGTTGCCGCTGCCCTTGCTTTGATTTCACCGTCCGGGGTGTTGAAGCGCAGCGCTGCGTTGTCATCCCAGCCTAGCCAGCGATGCCGGGTGTGCAAACGGACGCCCTGTTCGCGCAGGCGTTTGAGCCATGCGCGCAGCAAGGGCGCGGCTTTCATGTCAGTTGGGAAAACGCGTCCGGAGCTGCCGACGAAGGTGTCGATGCCCAGGCCGTGAATCCAGTCGCGCAGCGCCTGCGCATCGAACGCGTCCAGCCACTCGCCGACCCAGGGTGAGGCCTCTCGGTAGCGCGACAGGAAGGGGGCTGCCGCCTCCGAGTGGGTGATATTCATGCCGCCAACGCCAGCCAGCAGAAACTTGCGCCCGACCGAGGGCATGGCGTCGTACAGGTCGACCTGCAGACCTGCCGCTGACAAGACCTCCGCCGCCATCAAGCCGGCCGGGCCGCCACCGATAATGGCTATGGAGCGGGTGTCGGTGTTGGCGGTGTCGGTCATGGTGCGATCCTGAAAGCGGGGCGCGCAGTTTAGCCCAATCCGCGCTGCTGCCAAATCTGCGCGGCACTGTGGTGCAGGATGCCGTGGCGTCGGGCGAGGGCGTCGCGGTCGTTGTCGTAACCGCCGCCGATGACGGCGCAGACAGGGATGTCGCGCCCAAGACAGCTGTCGATCACCAGCCGGTCGCGGGCGGCAATCCCCCGGTCGGTCAGTTGCAGGTAGCCGAGTCCATCAGACTGGTGGACGTCAACGCCGGCGTCATAGAGCACCAGATCCGGTTGATAGAGGGGCAGCAGATAGTCCAGCGTCTGCTGCAGGGTATGCAGGTAGCCCCGATCATCCAGCCCGCGTGGCAGGGGGATATCCCAATCACTGGTCGCCTTGCGCGCCGGAAAGTTGTTCTCGCAGTGCAGTGATACCGTAATCGCGGCGTCAACGTCTGCAAGGATGGTTGCGGTGCCGTCGCCCTGATGGACATCGCAGTCGATGATCAGCACCCGCTCTACCCGTCCGCTGGCCAGCAGTGACAGGCTGATGATCGCCAGGTCATTGAAAATGCAGAAGCCGGAGGCAAAATCCCGGTGGGCGTGGTGAGTGCCGCCTGCCAGATGGCAGGCCAGGCCGTGTCGCAGCGCCAGCTCGGCCGTCAGCAGCGAGCCGCCGACCGCGCGGGTGGTGCGCGCAACCAGTGCCTCGCTCCACGGCAGGCCCATGCGGCGCAGGGCAGTCGCATCCAGCGCGTTGTCATGGAAGCGGTTGACGTAGTCCGGGTCGTGGGCCAGTACCAGCAACTCGCGGCTGCAGCGTTCGGGACTGTGCAGATTGCCGTCGTGCAGCAACCCACTGGTTCGAAGATGGTCGTGCAGACGCACGAACTTGTCCATCGGGAACCTGTGGGGCGCAGGGAAAGGGAAGCTGTAGGCGGGATGGTAGACCAGGGGCAGATCCACGACGACTCCTCGTGGCAGTGTATGGCGCATCGAGTATGCGCATTGCGCTGGTACTCAACAAGTCTCGGGGCTGATGCAGGGTGCGCTGCAGTCTGCTACTGCGAGACAATCCGGGTTAAACTGGCGGCCATTTCCGCGGCGAACCGGCCGCCATTACAGTCAAGACGTACCCGTCCGTTAGCGGAGGGGCAATATGTGAGGACCCGCTATGAGCGAATTGCTGGATGATCTGGTAGACCTGCTGGCACTGGAGAAAATCGAGGAAAACCTGTTCCGTGGCCGCAGTCAGGATCTCGGTTTCAAGCAGCTGTTCGGTGGGCAGGTTCTGGGTCAGTCGTTGTCGGCGGCCAGTCAGACGGTTGACCCTGACCGCCATGTGCATTCGGTGCATGGCTACTTTTTGCGTCCGGGCGACGCTGATCTGCCGATCGTCTATCAGGTTGATCCGCTGCGCGACGGCGGCAGCTTTACTACCCGCCGGGTTCAGGCGATTCAAAAGGGCAAGCCGATTTTTACCATGATCAGCTCGTTTCAGGGCGATGTTGAAGGCTTTGAGCACCAGGCGGCGATGCCTGAGGTTCCCGGCCCGGAAGACCTGCCCAACGAGACCGAATGGACCCGCCGCTATCAGCATCTGATTCACGAAAAGGTCCGCGACAAGGTGTTGTGCGGCAAGCCAATTGAAATTCGTCCGGTTGGCGAGTTCAATCCGTTCGAGCCTGTGGCCGGTGAGCCGGTGCGCTACATGTGGTATCGCGCCGACGGTACCCTGCCGGACGATCCCCAGGTGCACCGCTATCTGCTGGCCTATGCCTCGGACTTTCATCTGCTGGGTACGGCGATGCAGCCGCACGCCATCTCCAGCTGGTCGCCCGACATGCAGGTAGCCAGTCTTGACCACTCGCTGTGGTATCACCGTCCGCTGCGCATGGATGACTGGCTGTTGTACGCCATGGACAGCCCGTCAGCCAGCGGCTCCCGCGGCCTGTCGCGTGGTCAGATCTTCAATCGGGCCGGTGAGCTGGTTGCCTCGGTGACGCAGGAGTCATTGATGCGCAGGGTGCAGCGCTGATATGCAGCATCTGCGCGGCTGGGTGTTCGATCTGGACGGCACGCTGACGGTTGCTCAGCACGATTTTCCGGCAATCCGACGCGAGCTGGGGGTGCCGGCAGAGGCCGACATACTGACGTTCATGTCGGGCTTGCCGGCGGCCGAATACCTCACCATGAAAGCGCAGCTCGATGCCATCGAGCTGCGTCTGGCCGAGCAGGTTGAAGCGGCGCCCGGCGCGGTCGCCCTGGTGCGTCAATTGCACGAGGAGGGGCGTCGATTGGGTATTCTGACCCGCAATTTGCAATCGGTCGCCCGTTCGACGCTGCGCTGTCTTGGCATTCTGGACTGCTTTTCCGCAGAAGATGTGCTGGGGCGCGAAGAGGCTGAACCCAAACCCTCACCAGATGGTATTCACCGCCTGCTGGATCGCTGGCAGCTGTCGGCGCGGGAGGCGGTGATGGTCGGAGACTTTCGCTTTGACCTCGAGGCCGGGCGTGCAGCGGGCAGTCATACCTGTCTGATCCTGCCTGACAATCCCTGGCCGGAGCTGGCCGACTGGCACGTGCCGGATTGCGCGGCGTTGTTGGCCCGACTCTAGGTCGGGCCCGGGACTGGTCTGCAGGGCTGGTTGGTCAGTCTGCCGCCTGAAAGCGCAGGCGCATCGACAGATCGACTGCCTTGACGTCCTTGGTGATGCTGCCGATCGAGATGTAATCCACGCCGGTTTCAGCAACGCTGCGCAGGGTTGTTTCGGTAATCCCGCCGGAAGCCTCCAGCCTGGCGCGCCCGGCGTTCAGGGCAACGGCGGTGCGCATGTCCTCGTCGCTGAGTTCATCCAGCATGATGATGTCAGCGCCGGCTTCCAGTGCCTGCTTCAGCTCTTCGAGGCTCTCCACTTCAACCTCAACCGGCTTGCCCGGCGCAATCTCGTGCGCCCGGCTGATGGCCTGGGCAATACCGCCACAGGCGGCGATGTGGTTTTCCTTGATCAGGAAGGCGTCGTACAGGCCAATACGGTGGTTGTGGCAACCGCCGCAGGTTACCGCGTACTTTTGCGCCAGGCGCAGGCCGGGAATGGTCTTGCGGGTATCGAGCAGTTTCACGCTGGTACCGGCAACCAGGTCGGCAAAGTGGCGGCTGCGGGTGGCGGTGGCCGAGAGCAACTGGATGAAATTGAGCATCGAGCGCTCGGCGGTCAGCAGGCCCCGGGCCGGACCGTTGAAGCGGCAGATTGTCTGATCGGCGAGCAGGGTGTCGCCATCATTGACCAGCCATTCAATGATGATGCGCGGATCGACCTGGCGGGCAACTTCATCCGCCCAGGCACGGCCACAGAAGACGGCGGCTTCGCGGGTGATGATGCGGCCATCGGCCTGACGTTCCGCCGGAATCAGACTGGCGGTGATGTCGCCGTCGCCCACGTCCTCTGCCAGAGCGCGGCGGACGTCATCAACGATGGTGCTCTGCAGGCTGTCGAGTGTGAGGTTGGGCATAGAGACTCCGGCGTCTGATCGCAAGTGCCGGGAGTATACCGATTGGCAAAAAAAAATGCCCGCCGGGGAGGCGGGCATTGTGCGGGGCCGACTTACTTGTTCATGTAGTTGGTCGGATCTGCAAAGTAGTCCTTGGTCAGCTTGAAGACCACAGGGCTCAGCAGCAGCAGAGCGATCAGGTTGGGGATCGCCATCATCGCATTCAGGGTGTCGGCCACCAGCCACAGGCTGTTCAGGTCGATACCGGGCAGGGTGCCCAGCGGAATGGCGATGATCCACAGCAGGCGGAACGGCAGGTTGGAGCGTTCACCGAACAGGAACTGGGTACACTTCTCGGAATAGAAGCTCCAGCCAATGATGGTGGTGAACGCGAATACCGCCAGACCGATACTGACAATGTACTGACCCCAGCCACCCGGCAGGCCCTGACTGAAGGCCAGTGCGGACAGCGGTGCGCCGTTCTCGCCACTCTGCCAGGCGCCGGTCACCATGATCACCAGGCCGGTGATGGAACAGATGATGATGGTGTCGATAAAGGTGCCGAGCATCGCCACGGTGCCCTGACGGATCGGGTTGTTGGTTTGCGCGGCGGCGTGTGCAATCGGCGCGCTGCCCAGGCCCGCCTCGTTGGAGAACACGCCGCGGGCGATACCGAAGCGCATGGCCATCCAGACAGTTGCACCGGCGAAACCGCCGGCTGCGGCGCTCGGGTTGAAGGCATAGTAGAAGATCTGGCCGAAGGCTTCCGGCAGCTTGTCGGCATGCATGATCAGGATGATCAGGCCGCCACCAACATAGAAGATTGCCATGATCGGGACCAGCTTGCCGGCTACTTCACCGATGCGCTTGATGCCGCCAAGCAGTACCAGGGCAACCAGAACGGCAATGATGATGCCGGTGGCCAGCGGCGGGATGTTGAACGAGCTGTTCAGGGCGTCGGCAACCGAGTTGGACTGGATGGTGTTGCCGATGCCGAAACCGGCCAGCATGCCGAAGATGGCGAACAGCACGCCAAGCCACTTCCATTTCTCGCCAAGGCCGTTCTTGATGTAGTACATCGGGCCGCCGACGTGGTTGCCCAGCGCGTCCTTTTCGCGGTAGCGCACGGCGAGCACGGCTTCGCAGAACTTGGTTGCCATGCCGACCAGCGCGATGACCCACATCCAGAACAGCGCGCCCGGGCCGCCTAAGAATACAGCTGTGGCAACGCCGGCGATATTACCGGTGCCCACGGTAGCGGACAGGGCGGTCATGAGTGCGTTGAAGGGACTGATGTCGCCTTCTTCGCTACTCTTGCGGCCGCGCCAGAGCATGCCAAAGCCGTAGAACAGCTTACGCTGGGGAGTGAGTTTGAGACCAAGTGTAAGATACAGGCCGGTACCGGCCAGCAGGGCGAGCATCGCCGGGCCCCATACGATCCCGTTGATGTCCCCGATAAGGGCAATAATTGCTTCCATAGAATACAGCTCCTGATGTTGTGTTTTCGATGCATCTAGCGGTACATCGTTACTATTGCTGTCAGGCAGATGTTGACCGAACCAGCTTATACCAGAGATCGCCGGCATGGTTACAGAATATGTCTCGACTATGCTGTGGCAAGGAACTGTGATGTTGATCAAGAATCCGGTTAAGGGTAGCGGTTTTGTCGTCGCAAGCCGGTATACTTGAGGCTGATAAAACCTTGACGCCAATTTATCGGCATATGGATGGCTTTGAGCGTGCAGGAGTTTCTCCGCTGGCGTGCAGCACCCTATGACAAGTGCAACTTGTCTGGAGAGTAGAAATGTCCCAGGACCCCAAAGTAGTTTCAATCAAGCCCAATCTGGCAGCGCGCGCTGCTGCCGGAGGCTCGGTGCTGCCTGCGCCTCTGATCAGCGTGCGGGATCTGGCGACCGGGTATCTGCAGTCTGCGATGGTCGAGATGTTCGACAAGGCGGATGACAACCTTTTCGAAATGGCTGACAAAGCCGCCAATAATGCCGACCAGGCGCTGTTTTTCGAAGCCATGCGCTCTCTTCGCCTGCAGCGCCACAATATCGTCAAGAAAACCTGTGATTCGCTGATTCTGGCCACAGAGCAAATCAATGCACAGTACGACTCGAGCGCGCCGGCCGTCTCATTCGAGCTGGATACCCTGAGTCTCGTGCAGCCCGATGAACTGGAAGAGTCCGTTGCGATCGACGGTATGGTCAATCGGGTTGTCAGTCGCAACCAAGCGGCACTTGGCCACTTGCTCATGCGGGTCAACAGCCTTGCCAAAAAGACGGTTGAGCAGAGTGACAATCCCTTTGCTCCAGGCGCAATCGCCGAATACTTTGCGGAGTCCCTGAGGGCGCTCAGTCTCGACATCAAGGTGCGTCTGATCGTGTTCAAGCTCTTTGAACGCTATGTGTTTAACGGCATTGACGGGCTGTATGAAAGTTTGAATGACGCTTTTGTCAGCGCGGGGGTTATGCCTGACTTGCGCGTGACCTCGGCTGTTTCCGTGCGCAGGCCAGTGCCAGGGGCCGGTGCTGGTTCGGGACGTGGCGTCGGGCAGCAGGGCGGACGCTCCGGCGACAGTAGTGAGCAGCAGGAAATCCTCGGCATGTTCAGTGAGCTCATTGGCAAATGGCGGGTTGCCAGTGGCGATGTGGCGCTGGCAGGTCTCAACTCATCGGGTGGCATTCCGATGGGGACCAGTGAGTTGCTGCGCGTGCTGTCCGAGGTAACCGCAGAGAGCTTTGCCGGCGACGCTGGGCAGAATGGTCTGCGCCGTCACGTCCAGCAGTTGTTGCATCAGCAGCGGGTGCAGAGTGGCGGAACCAAGACTGTGGCGCGAGTTGATGACGATGTCATCAGCCTGGTGTCCATGTTGTTTGATTTTATTCTCGAAGACCGTGAATTGCCTGCCGCGGTCAAGGCCCTGATCGCGCGTATGCAGTTGCCGGTGCTCCGGGTGGCTATCAGCGACAAGAGCTTCTTCAGTCGGGCATCGCATCCGGCTCGTCGTCTGTTGAACGAACTGTCCCGTGCGACCATGGGCTGGAACGATCACGATGATCTCCGGCGCGATCAGTTGCATGCTTTGCTGGAGGAGATTGTTGAGCAGTTGCTGGTCGAGACCGAGCCGAATGCGGAGCTGTTCGACGCCCTGTATCAGCGCCTGACCGACTTTCTGCGCACCGAGCAGCGCCGCGCCGAGCGGGTCGAGCAGCGTACCCGCGATGCCGAGGAAGGTCGGGCGCGCATCAAGGCAGCGCGCGCCGAAGTGGCAAAGGAAATCAACAAGATGTTGCTGGGCCGCACCTTGCCGGTGACGGTAGTTGATTTGCTGCGTGATACCTGGAGCCAGGTCATGCAGATGATCTTCCTGCGTGAAGGGGGAGAGTCCAGGGCCTGGAAGCACGCGCTGGGTACGGCAAAGGCAGTGGTGCACAGTGTGCAGCCGGTTGATAGCGCGGGCGTGCCGCAGCGACTGGCGCAGAATCGTCAGATTGAGGCGGCAGTGCGTGGTGGTCTTGAGTTGCTGGGGCTGGACGCTGCCTCTACCGAGCGTCATGTGCTGGCCATCGTTGCTCCGCAGCGGGCTGTGCTGGCAGCCGTCAAGGCGGCAGGCTCCCCGGTTGAGCCTGACCTGCCCGTCGAATCCGCGGAACCCGAGGTCGTTGAGCAGCCGCCGGTTGAGGCGGTGCGGGTAGAGCAGCCGGTACTGGAACAGGAGCCGGTCGAGTCTCCGCCTGAAACCATCGATGACCTGCCCAGCGTAGGTGCGCAGCGTTGGGTAGAGAGTCTGGGCACCGGTTGCTGGCTGCAGCTGGTCGTAGCGGAAGGCAAGGCGCCCCAGCGTTGTAAACTGGCCGCCATTATCAGCTTCAGTGGTAAACACATCTTCGTAAACCGCAACGGCGTCAAGGTTGCTGAACTGTCGGGCCATGAGCTGGCGCAGTGCTTTGATCGTGGGCAGGTCAGTCTGCTGGACGAAAATCAGTTGTTTGATCGTGCGCTGGAATCGGTCATCGGCAACCTGCGTCAGCTTCAGGCGCGCACCTGAGGCGGATGCGGCTGGCGTTGGCACCTGCTAGCATGAGGCTTTTGCTGTCGGGGAGCCTGTATGCGGATCAGCGAGGGTTGGCTTGAGGGTGTGGTTTGCTGCCCGTCTGAACACTGTAACGAGCGGCCTGCCGGGTGTGACGTTTCGCTGCTGGTGATTCACAACATCAGTTTGCCGCCGGCCTGTTTTGGCGGCGGCTTCGTTCAACCCTTTTTTACCGGGCAGCTTGATCCTTCCCTTCATCCCTACTTTGCCGAGATTGCCGATTTGCGCGTGTCCGCGCACTTTCTGATCGAGCGTGACGGTACCGTTACCCAGTTTGTCTCCTGTGACCGGCGAGCCTGGCATGCGGGTGCATCGTGCTACGGCGGTCGGGAAAACTGCAACGACTTCTCCATCGGTATCGAGCTGGAAGGGACTGACGAACTTCCCTACGCGGACGCCCAGTACGATGCTCTGGTAAGCTTGACCCGGGTGTTGCAGACGGCCTATCCGGCCATTACCAATCACCGTATAACCGGGCATGAGTTTATTGCTCCGGGGCGCAAGACGGATCCTGGTCCTGCCTTTGACTGGCGCCGCTATCTGCAGGCGCTGGTTTGTTCTCATCGTGTTCAGGGAGAGCATTGATGCATTTTCTTGCCTTGTTGCTGGTCGTTGCACTGATGTGGTTTACCCCGCTGCGCACCGGCTTGCCGCTGGACCTGCCGAAAGCCTGGGTCACTCGCGTGGTGCGTCGTTATCCCGTGCGGCAGCCGCTTGCTGGTCTGCTGCTGGTGCTGCTGCCCTTACTGATCCTGGTATTGCTTCAATGGTGGTTGCAACGTAACGGTCTTGGCTTGATCGGCCTGTTGCTGTTTGCCCTGGTGCTGCTCGCCTGTGTTGGCAGGCGCGATCCGTTGGGCGCGATGGCGACCGGCTTCGAGCAGGCCTGGGACAGGGGCGACAGGGCCGCCGCCGCGCTAGTGGCCGAGCGCGATCTTGGGGTGGTCGCCGAGGGTCAGGACTCCGTGCTGAGCGAGGTCAGATCGGCTCTGGTGCGTGAGGTATTGCATGGCTACATGGTGACGGTTTTCTGGTTCGCCCTGCTGGGTCCTGCCGGTGCCCTGGGCTATCGGCTGCTGCGGTTGCTGGCCGATCAGGAGGATAGCCCTGCAGCGTCGCCCGCATCGGCGCTGGCCCATGCGCTGGAATGGATTCCCGCACGCCTGCTTGCCGCCAGCTTTGCGCTGGTCGGACATTTTGATCATGTGCGTGCCGAACTGGCCGATGTGATGCTGCGCTGGGAGCTGCCATCGGACGTGCTGGTTCATCGGGCGGCAGAGGCCGCCCTCAACGGCAGCTCCGGATCGCTTGCCGGGGCTGGGACTGAGGGGGTGCTGGCCGATACCCGAACCCTGCTGGTTCGCGCACTGGTCGTTTGGGCAGTGGCGCTGGCTCTGCTTGCCGTACTCGGCTAGATTCGCCGGCTTTGACTTAAAGTTGCGCTGGCTGGAGCCGATAGCCTTTCTGTGAGACAGTCAGTGTTGGGGCGACAGCGCCTCGTTGTGGTGGTTGTTATACAAGAACAGCGCAGGTTCAGCCTGCGCAGAGCCCTCGCCGCCGGGCAGCTTATTATTAGGAGAGACCTCGGGTGAACAGTCTGCTTTCCCCTGCCATCGCGTTAATGAACCGGCTGACCTACGGCATGAAGTTTTGCCTGATCAGTGTCCTGTTTTTTGTTCCCTTGGGTATCGTCAGCAGCATGCTGGTGCAGCAGGCCTACGAGCGTGTCGAGGTGACGTCGCACGCGCTGGACAGTCTTGCATTGGTGCGTGCGACCTCTGATGCGCTGCGCAGCGCCGAACTGGTGCGTGACCTGGATGCGGTCAACACGCGCCTGGGTCAGGGCGGTCAGGCAGACAGTATTGAGGAGCGCCTGACCCAGACTCGTGCGCGGCTGATCGAGCAACTGAACAGTTTGCCGCTGGAGGCCGATGATCCGGCGGCCGCCGACCTGATTGCCATGCGCGACAAACTGGTACAGAGCTATAACGAGATTGCCGCCGAGTCGATCATCTCGCGCGGTCCGATGTCGGTGCGTGCCAAGGATGAAACGGCAACCCTGCTGATCATGACAGCCGCTTACGCGGGCCTGCCGCAGGATTTTGACCGCAATGTCCGTCAGTTGACGGAGTTGCTTATCGGTTCCACCGTTGAGGTGACCTCTTTGTTGGGCCATGGCCGCGCGACTGGGGCTTATTCGATGGGACTGGGCTTTCTGGACTCGGACGCCAGCCGGGAAATGGATGATCTGGTCACCGGGCTGCAAAAGCTCGGCGCCGATTATTCGCAGGTTCTGGAGCAGGCGGTTGCCGGGACCGGCAACGCCGCCTTGCAGACTGCTGCAGAGCAGAGTCTCAAGAGCATCGAGAGTGCCGGTGTGATCTTTGAAGAGGATGTCATCATTGCTGCCTCGCTCGACAGTACCTGGGATGCCTTCTTTGACCGTATTACCCGCGAGATCGAGTCCACCTACCTGCTTGACGAGGCTATCTTCGATTATCTGGACACTCAGCTTGACGGCCGCCTGGCCAGCAATCAGCAGACAATGTGGTTGCTGGTGGTGTCGCTATCGCTGGTTGGGTTGCTGATCATCTACCTGTACGCCGGGTTCTATTTCGCTACCCGCCGAACCCTCAAGCGCCTGTCGCAGCAGATGGGGCAGGTGGCCGGCGGCGACATGACAGTACAGGTCGAGGTCGACAGCAAGGATGAGCTCGGTGCCCTGGCTGCCGACTTCAACAACACCGTGCAGCGCGTGCGCGAGCTTATCCGGCAGGTCAGCGATACCTCCGGTCAGGTGCAGGAACAATCCAGTCAGGTTGAGCACATCGCCAGCGAAAGCAGTCAGGCGGTAGCATCGCAGCGTAGCCAGATCGAGCAGGTCGCCACGGCCATGAATGAAATGGCGGCGACTTCGCAGGAGGTGGCGCGCAGTGCCGCTCTGGCTGTCAACAATGCCGAGCAGGTCAATACGGAAACCCTCAATGGGCGCCGCATGGTCGAATCATCGGTCGACGGTATTGAAAAGCTGGCAGGGGAATTCGAAAACTCGGTACGGGTCATCAATCAACTGGCAGACGACAGTTCCTCGATCAGCCGGGTGCTTGACGTGATCAAGGGCGTCGCCGAACAGACCAACCTGCTGGCGCTGAATGCCGCTATCGAGGCGGCCAGGGCCGGTGAGCAGGGTCGTGGCTTTGCGGTCGTAGCTGATGAAGTGCGGACCCTGGCCCGCCGGACCCAGCAGTCCACCGAAGAGATCGAGCAGATGATCGCCCGATTGCAGGAAGGGGTTGCAGCCGCGGTCAAGGCCATGGGCAGCAGTCATGGCATGACGGCTGCCACTGTGGAGTCGTCACTCCAGGTGCAGCAGGGGCTCGACAGCATTCTCAAGGCGGTGACCCAGATCGTCGATCAAAGCCAGCAGATCGCCGCCGCCGCCGAGCAGCAGACAGTAGTCAGCCACGATATTGACCAGAACATCGTGCAGATCAATCAGGCAGGTGAGCGGACAGCGCAGGGTGCACAGCGAGCCGAGGAAGCCAGTGGCCGCCTCGGTCACCTGGTGCAGTCGCTGCAGAGTATTATCAGCGCCTTCAAGGTGTGATGAGTCTGGGCGATTGAGCAGTGCGCCTGCTCAATCGTCCGGCGCCGCCGATCAAGCCTCCGGCTTGGGTTTGGCAGCCCAAAGCACCTCTGCGATTCCTTCAAGCAGCGCGATGGTTCGTGCAGCCACAAACAGCAGATCGGACAGACGATTGAGGTAGATCGCCGACTGGTTGTTGACCTCTTCTTCCATGGCCAGTGTCAGATAGTGACGCTCGGCACGCCGGCAAACGCTGCGTGTCAGGTGAGCCTGGGCAACCAGCACCGAGCCACCCGGCAAAATGAAGTTTTTCAGTGGCTCCAGCTCAGCATTGAATTGATCGATCAATTGCTCCAGCGCGGTTACGTCGGCGGCTTCGATCAGGTCATGTCCGGGGATGGCCAGCTCCCCGCCGAGGTCAAACAGACGATGCTGGATCGGGCTCAGGGCCTGTTTCAGTGGCGCGAGGCGGTCGCTGTCCATCTGGCAGAGCAGCAGTCCAAGCTGGCTGTTCAGCTCGTCTACGTCACCCATTGCCTCAACGCGTGGGTGATCCTTGCGGATACGTTGACCGTTGGCAAGTCCGGTATCGCCGGCATCACCAGTGCGGGTATAGAGTTTGCTCAGGCGGTAGCCCATGAGGTGCTGTCTCCTTTGAAAGCTGGCGCCTAGTCTAGCGGCAGACGGCGTTTCAGTCAGCCGGCAGTTGATGCCGGCGCAGGGCGTCCTGAGCGCTCAGCAGCAACCGGTCGAGGGCGGGCGTCGACAGCCCGGCACTCTGCGCGGCGCGGCATGCATAACCGAGGAAGTAACTCAGCTCCGTGCGTCGACGTGCGTGCAGGTCCTGGCGTGTGGACGAGCTGTTGTTGGCCGTGGCCAGAATGACCGCATGCACCTGCTCGGCGAGGTTGGCGTCGACGCCGTGAGAGGCAAGCACCTGCTGCAATTCGGCGATGCATTGCCCAAGCCACTCGCCTGCGCGCTCGGGCACTTCGCCATTGCGGCAGTCGTAAATCAGGGTAAAGGGATTGATGGCGCAGTTCACCGCCAGCTTGCGCCACAGCACCGGTAGAATGTCATGCTGCCAGGTGGTCGAGATGCTGGATGGGAGGTCGTTCAGCCAGTCAGGGGGAGCTGTTCCAGGGCGAAGCGGGCCGACGGTGTTATGGCCGCGACCGGCCCAGATCAACTCATGCTCACTTGGTCGCCAGGCGCCATCTGTGACGCTGACACAGTAAATTCGGCAGTCCGTAAAGGCATCGGCGATTGCCTGTTGGGAGCCCAGGCCGTTTTGCAGCAGAAAAAGCGCGGCACCCGGCTGCAGGCGCGGGCGCAGCGATTCGACTGCAGCCAAAGCGGCATGCGCCTTGGTTGCCACAATCAGATTCTCGATCGGTGCCGGGGTGTCGGGCGTCTCGATGGCAAGTGACAAGGTGTGCTTTGCAGCGCCATCATCAAACACCAGCCGGTTACCGTTGCTGTTCCACTGTCTTAGCTGGCTTTCGTTCCGCACAATCAGGCGGTAGTCGATACCTGCCTGCTGCAGGCGGGCCGCCCACAGCAACCCCAGGCTTCCGGCGCCGAGAATATGCAGCATCCGAGTACGTCAGCCGAGTTTGGCTTCGGTGATCAGATTGGTTTCGTAGGCTTCGCCCAGATGGCTTTCCACCTGCTCAAGCAGCGCCTCGGCGTCCGGCAGCGCCTGACGGTTGGTGAGCGTACATAGCACCATCCCGGCACGGATCGACAGGTAACCCTCGCTGGTTTTGAACGCCTTCAGATTCAGGCCGTCGTGCAGACGGCGGAAACTGGCCGGCTTGAGGTCTGCGGCCTCATCGGCAATGGTGACAATGGCGAAGGCGTTTTCATCAACCCGTGCAACGACGTCCGTAGGCCGCACCAGTTGCTGCAGGCGGCGCGCGGTTCCACGCAGCACTTCCTGTTGTACGGCAGGGCCGAAGCGCTCGGTAAGGGTTGGCAGGTTCTGGACACCGAGCAGAACCAGGCAGCAGGCACCACCGCGCGAATCCACGTTGCGCAATACGTCGGCCAGGCGCTGGATCAGGTAGCGACGGTTGCCGATCGCGGTCAGCCGGTCTACCAGGTTGTGTTCCTCGAGCTGGGCGTTGTTGGTAGCCAGCAGTCGGTTCTCGTCCAGCAGGCGGTTGATCAGCTGCGATGTGCGATCGGCAGCGTAGATGCGTGGCAGCAGCTGTTCGTTCATGGATGATTTGCTGATGAAGTCATCGACACCGCGATCGAAGGCCTCCCCCAGCACATTATCGCCCTCGCGTGCTGTCAGCAGTACCACATAGGTGTAGTGATCGGATTGCTCGTCTGTCTGACGAATGCGGGTGGTCAGCTCAAGGCCGTCCATTTCCGGCATCAGCCAGTCGGCGACCATCACGCTGGCTGGCTGTTCCTCGTGCATGCGCAGGGCATCCATCGCGGAGCTGGCAAAGCGAATATTGGAGTAGCCGGCCTGACTCAGTGTGTGACCGATGACAGCACTGCTGAACTTGGTGTCATCGACTACCAGAATGCTGAGTTGCGGATTCGGCATGTAGGTGCTCCCTGCTGGACGTGGGCCGGTCTGGGTATAATGCCATGAGGTTATACCGTCGTTTTGTAATGAACATCATAATTTTGGGTTTTTCTGTGAGGTAGCACAATGCCATCTTTTGATGTCGTGTCCGAACTGGACAAGCATGAAGTAACCAATGCGGTCGATAACGCCAAGAAAGAGCTGGAGCGGCGTTACGATCTTCGCGGCAAGTGCGAGATCGATTTCAACGACAAGCAGAAGACGATCGCCCTGAGTGCCGATTCCGAGTTCCAGCTGGAGCAGGTGATCGGCATTCTCGAGCTCAGTCTGACCAAGCGCAAGATCGATATTCGCTGTCTGGATGCGGGTGAGCCATTTGCGTCCGGCAAGCTGGTCAAGCAGGATGTCACCTTCAAAGAGGGTATCGACAAGGAACTTGCCAAAAAAATTGTTGCCCTGATCAAGGATTCCAAGCTCAAGGTGCAGGCCGCGATTCAGGGCGATCAGGTACGGGTAACAGGCAAGAAACGTGACGATTTGCAGGATGTCATGGCGCTGTTGCGCGGGGCTGAACTGGAGATGCCGCTGCAGTACAACAACTTCCGCGACTGACCGAGGTCGTGAATTTATCGCCGAGAAAAGGAGGCAGGAATGGATGAGGTCATGAACACGCTGCGAGGGCTTGAGGAGGCCTGGTTACCGCTGTTGATCGAATACGGCAGCAAGCTAGCGCTGGCGCTGTTGACGCTGCTGGTTGGCTGGTGGCTGATTGGTCGTCTGATGAAGGCGATGAACGGGGTCATGAGCAAGCGCAACGTCGAGCCAACACTGCACGGGTTCATCGGCTCGCTGGCCTCCATCGCGCTCAAGGTACTGCTGCTGATCAGCGTCGCCGGCATGGTGGGTATCGAGACAACGTCGTTTATCGCGGTGCTGGGTGCAGCCGGTCTGGCGGTAGGTCTGGCCCTGCAGGGCAGTCTGGCCAATTTCGCCGGCGGTGCCCTGATTCTGTTTCTGCGCCCGTTTCGTGCCGGTGAATACATTGAGGCGCAGGGCGTCTCGGGCACGGTTGATAGCATCCAGATCTTCAATACGGTGCTGAAAACGCCCGACAACAAGACCGTGATCGTGCCCAATGGCAGCCTGTCCAACGGCAATATCATCAACTATTCCCGTCAGGCGACCCGCCGTGTCGATCTGAATATCGGTATTGATTACAGCGATGACCTCAAGTTGGCCAAGGACATCCTGATGGGCCTGGCCCAGGGTGACAGCCGTGTACTCAAGGACCCGGAGCCGGTGGTTTGGCTGGTATCGTTGGGTGACAACTCGGTGAATCTGTCACTGCGCATGTGGACCAAGACCGAGGACTACTGGGGCGTGTTTTTCGAGTTGCAGGAAAAGGCCAAGCTGGAATTCGACGCCGCAGGTATCAGCATCCCGTTCCCGCAGCGGACGGTGCACCTGGTGCAGCAGTCAACCTGAACGGCTGCAGGTTTATGTGAGTTCATCAAACCCGGCGCAAGCCGGGTTCAGACTGCTGACAAAGCCCCTAGCCGAAAGGCGGGGGCTTTTGTTTAATGGGTTGTCGTTTGCTGCAGGCCAACCCGATGCTCAAACCCCCTTCACCCAAACAGCACGCGCTGGAGATGGTCACCCTCGAAGAGCTGGTGCCCGCCGATCATCTGCTGCGCAAGATAGCCCGCCATATCGATTTCGAGT